>Ga0081455_10000117_pt1 | contig 91308 bp, 88 predicted proteins | sample TabmetS3T2R1_FD_70207 | JGI IMG/M metagenome (GOLD analysis project Ga0081455, IMG submission 70207) | Tabebuia heterophylla rhizosphere microbial communities from the University of Puerto Rico - S3T2R1 | ecosystem: Host-associated > Plants > Roots > Rhizosphere ... | reverse complement strand
TCCGAACTGGCGAAGCTCCTCCTAGCGTCGAGAGCGCACCACGAGGCTGGGAGAAGCCGGCCGATGACGCCGGTGACGCACCTTCGGCAACGCAGGTTGATGCTCGTGCCACGCCGCCGGATACTGCGTTCCCTGAGGTCGAACTAGTTCCAGAGGCGCCGGAATTCGAGCGCCCGGAAGCTCCTGAGAGCCGGCTGGTACGGCTGCGCCGCCGGCTGGCCGGGTCCAACAGTCCGCTCAGCCGCGGGCTGTTACTGCTCATCACCCGGGATCGGATCGACGAAGATACCTGGGAGGAGTTCGAGGAGACATTGATCACCTCAGACCTTGGTGTCGCACCGACGACGGAGCTTGTGGAGTCGTTGCGTGACAAGCTCAGGGTCGAGGGGGTCTCCGAGCCAGGGCGGGCCAGGGCCATTCTGCGGGCAGAGCTGATCAAGCTGGTGGACCCCACGATGGATCGCAGTCTCAATGCGGACCGGGCTGACCAGCCGGCCGTCGTCATGGTGGTCGGGGTGAATGGAACCGGCAAGACAACCACGGTGGGCAAGCTTGCTCGAGTCCTGGTCGCTGAGGACAAGGACGTGCTGCTCGGCGCTGCTGACACGTTCCGGGCCGCTGCCGCAGATCAGCTGGAAACCTGGGGGAGCCGGGTGGGAGTGCCGACCGTGCGCGGTGCTGAAGGGGCAGATCCGGCGAGTGTGGCCTTCGAGGCGGTCAAGGCCGGCATCGAGCAGGAGGTCGACGTGGTACTGATCGACACCGCAGGGCGGCTGCATACCAAGGTCGGGCTGATGGATGAGCTGGGGAAAGTGAAGAGGGTGATCGAGCGTCAGGCACCGGTTGGTGAGGTACTCCTGGTGCTCGACGCCACCACCGGCCAGAACGGATTGATCCAGGCTCGGATCTTCGCCGAGGTAGTGGACGTCACCGGCATTGTGCTCACGAAGCTGGACGGGTCCGCGAAGGGCGGCATCGTGGTGCAGGTGCAGCGCGAACTCGGCGTACCGGTCAAGCTGGTCGGCCTCGGTGAGGGTGCGGATGATCTTGCTCCATTTGACGCGGAAGTGTTTGTGGACGCTTTGTTGGAGCAGGCGGCGTGATGAGCATCCTTCATCCACCGGTCGAGGGCGCCGCATTCGACGCGTTCTTGCAGAACTCGGCGCCGGCCAGCCGGGATCATCGGAAATGGCAGCCTGAAGATGGCGTCATGCCGGCGCTGTATCTCAGCCATGGTGCTCCGCCGGTTTTCAATGATGCGCACTGGATGGACCAACTGTTCGGCTGGTCGCGGTCTTTGCCGAAGCCGACGGCCATCCTGATTGTGAGCGCCCACTGGGAGGCCGCCCCGCTGGCGCTCTCCGCACCAGCGGCCGGGACTCCGCTGGTCTATGACTTCAGTGGATTCGGCCGACGGTACTTCGATATGACCTACCAGACGCCCGACGCGTCAGTCCTTGCAGCAAAGATCACAGCGCTGATGTCGGACACCGAGCCGGTGCACGAGCATCCGAGCCGCGGTCTTGATCATGGGGCCTGGGTGCCGCTCAAGGTGATGTATCCGCACGCGGACGTGCCCGTGCTGCAGCTCAGCATGCCAACCCACGACCCTGACCGGCTGTTCCGGATCGGCCAGCAGCTTCAGCCGCTCCGCGAAGAGGGAGTGCTGATCATCGGATCCGGCTACATGACCCACGGACTGCCCTTCCTCGGCCGAGACAGCTGGGAGCACAACGTGATCCCCGGCTGGTCTCGTGACTTCGACGCCTGGGCGGCAGATGCCCTTGCGACGGGACGGATCGATGTGCTGGCCGACTTCCGGCACGCACCGGGGATGCCGTATGCGCACCCAACGGTGGAGCACTACACCCCGATCTTCGTCACCTTCGGCGCCGCGACCGATCCATCAGCGCCACCAAAAGTCGTGATCGACGACTTTCAAATGGGCTTGGCCAAGCGGTCGTTCCAGGTCGCGTGAGGAGCCTGCGCCGGGCTCCCCACTTCAACTACGCAGCACCCTGATTTCACATCACCAGTGCGTCCACGAATGGGCATTGGGGCCTGTGGAGCTCAATCGTGATGCAAATTCAGGGAGTCCTTGGAAGCACCGTCACGCCGACAACCCGGCGGCGCGGGCGACAGCCGAGTGCCAGCGCTCTACCGACCCCTCTGTCACGGCAGGGGCCGGCCCAGGTTCAACGCCGTCTCTGACTTCGCGTAGTAGCCAAATCGCTCGACATCGACGTAACCGCTCGATCGGTAAAGACCGATCGCCGCTACCTGTGGTTGGCCAGTCTCCAGCAACAGCCAGTCAGCGCCCGCCGCTGCGGCGCTCGCCTCCAGAGCGGCCAAGACCAGCCGGCCGAACCCGCGCCCTCGTACGCTTTCGCGTACGAACATGCGCCTGATCTCGGCTGGCCGCCGTGCCACCCGAGGCACTCCGGGAGTCCGAAAGCGCCAACCGCCCATAGCCACGGCTTCACCATTCAGATAGCCCACGAAGAACGCTCCCTGGGGAGGACTGAAGTCAGCTGTTGCGTACGGAGTGTGATCAGGCCCTCCGTAGATCTGGATGTAGAACCGCTGGGCTGCTGCTTCCAAGGTCGCAACATCAGGGTGCTCGTAGGGCACCTGCAGCAACCTCAACTCCTCAGCCACCCGCCAAGCGTAAGCAGCCGCCGAGACGCTTGACGGTCCGAACGAGCCTGGCAGGTTAGTAGGCTGAGTCAGTCCAACTTCCGACGTAAGGACGCTCGTGTTCGACACCCTGCAAGACCGCCTTGCGGCGACTTTCAAAAACCTGCGCGGCAAGGGCCGGCTATCCGAGGCCGACATCGACGCAACCGCGCGCGAGATCCGGGTCGCGCTGCTCGAGGCCGACGTCAATCTGTCGGTAGTCAAGGACTTCATTACCGCGATCAAGGAGCGAGCACGCGGTACCGAACTCTCGGGTGCGCTGAATCCCGCTCAGCAAGTGATCAAGATCGTCAATGAAGAACTGATCGATATTCTCGGCGGTGAAACCAGGCTGCTGCGCTTTGCCAAGCGGCCACCGACGGTGATCATGCTCGCCGGCCTGCAGGGTTCCGGCAAGACGACGCTCGCCGCAAAACTCGGATTGTGGCTGAAGGAGCAGGGCCACTCCCCACTGCTCGTCGCAGCCGATCTGCAGCGCCCCAATGCAGTCAACCAGTTGCAGGTGGTCGGTCAGCGAGCCGGCGTGCACGTCTATGCACCAGAGCCCGGAAACACCTCGTCGCTGAACGACACCGATCACCAGAGCGGTGACCCGATCGCGGTAGCCCAATCCTCGATCACCGAGGCAGAGCGACGACTCTATGACGTGGTGATCATCGACACTGCCGGCCGGCTCGGTATCGACGCCGAGATGATGAAGCAAGCCGTCGACATCCGCGATGCCGTACATCCGGATGAGGTGCTCTTCGTCGTGGACGCCATGATCGGCCAAGACGCCGTCAATACGGCCAATGCCTTCGCCGATGGCGTGGGTTTCGACGGTGTGGCGCTCACCAAGCTGGATGGCGACGCGCGCGGCGGTGCCGCCCTCTCGATCGCCCGGGTCACCGGCAAGCCGATCATGTTCGCCTCCAACGGTGAGGCTCTGGCTGACTTCGATGTGTTCCATCCCGATCGGATGGCCAGCCGGATCTTAGGCATGGGCGACATGCTCACCTTGATCGAGCAAGCCGAGAAGACTTTTGACGCAGAGCAATCGGCCAAGGCCGCCGCCAAGCTGGCTGGACAAGGGGGAGAGTTCGGACTGGCGGACTTCCTGCAGCAGATGCAGATGGTTCGCAAGATGGGACCGTTGTCGAAGGTCTTCGGAATGTTGCCCGGCATGGGCGACCTCAAGGACCGGATCGCTGGCATCGACGAGCGTGATGTTGATCATATCGAGGCGATCATCCATTCCATGACGCCGGCCGAACGCGACAACCCCAAGATCATCGACGGCTCTCGGCGCGCAAGGATCGCCAGAGGAGCCGGGGTGGAGGTGTCGGAGGTCAACGGACTCATCAATCGCTTCTTCGAGGCCCGCAAGATGATGACCTCGCTGGCGACCGGCACGATGCCTGGGATGCCCGCGATCGCGGGGCTGCCTGGTCCCAGACGGCAACCAGCTCGTTCGAAGAAAAAGGGTGGCCGGGGCGTCTCGGGGAATCCCGCCAAGCGCAACGCGGCTCCACAACCGGCCGCGCCCGTCGATCCGGCCGCAGCATTCGGCGGGGGAGAATTCGACCAGGCCGCGCTCGAGAAGGCGATGTCGGACTTCCAGCTGCCACCTGAGCTGCGCGGCCGCTTCGGCAAGTAGAGGCCGTCATGCGCCCTGAGCCTGTCGAAGGGCACGACCGCCTGCACCTGGCCGGGGTGGTGCTGCCTGAGGGCGACTATCGCGACTTGTGGGTGGTCGACGGCGTGATCCGGACTGAGCCGGTCGCTGACGCCCAGACGATCGCCACCAAGGTCTGGCTATTGCCGGGGCTCGTTGATGCCCACTGCCATGTCGGGTTGGAGAGGCAGGGTGCGGTATCCGACGAACGGGCCGAGCAGCAGGCACTCGCCGACCGTGACGCCGGAGCGTTGCTGCTGCGCGATGCGGGCAGCCCGGCCGACACCCGGTGGATCGACCATCGGACTGATCTTCCCAAGATCATCCGTGCCGGACGCCACATCGCCCGGCCCAAGCGCTACCTCCGCAACTACGGCGAGGAGGTCGAGCCATATGAGCTGGTCGCCGAAGTCGAGCGCCAGGCGTCCCGCGGCGATGGCTGGGTGAAGCTGGTCGGGGATTGGATCGACCGAGACATCGGCGATCTCGCCCCACTTTGGCCGATTGATGTTGCAGAAGCCGCCATCACCCGGGCACATGAACTGGGTTGTCGTGTGACGGCCCACGTCTTCGGTGAGCAGGCAGTCAGCGAGCTTGTTTCAGTCGGAATCGATGGCATCGAGCACGGAACCGGAATGGACGACGCCACCATCGTCTTGATGGCCGAGCATCAAGTTGCGCTGGTCCCGACCATGATCCAGCTCGACAACTTCGAGATGTATGCCAGATCCGGGGAGGACAAGTTCCCCGGCTATGCCAGGCACATGAGAGCTCTGTACGCCAGCCGTTTGGAGCGATTCGCAAAGGCCCTGGATGCGGGTGTCCCGATCTATGCCGGCACCGACGCCGGCGGCTTCCTGCCACACGGCCTGGTGGGTAAGGAGATTGCGGCCTTGGGTCACTTCAGTTCGCCTGAGTACGCCTTGGGTGCGGGCTCCTGGCGAGCTCGGGCCTGGCTCGGCCAGCCGTCCCGGCTCAGTGAAGGGGCACCAGCCGATTTGGTGGTCTTCGATGCCGATCCGCGCCTCGATCTCGGTGTACTGAGCGCGCCTCGGCACGTGATGCTCCGCGGCGCGCTCGTGAAGTGAGACGCAGCTCCTGTCCTAGCTTGTAACGGTGATCACCAAAGTGGCCGTACGCTGCCCGGGCTTGGCAGAGACGACGGCTTCGAGCCCGCGTGTGGTCTTCACCAGCTTGGGCTTGACCGGCGAGCCGTTGAGGGTGGCCGATGCGACTGTGGCCCCATCGGGCAGCACCGCACCGATCCGCAGATCCATCGGCCCGTGGCGAGTGACCGTGGTGGTGTACGTCGCGCCCTGGTGCTGCGCGGCCACGTCGATGGATGACGAGCCGAGTTTGATGGTATTCGCCGACGCTCTGGCCTGCCCGGCCGGCAACTGTGGCACCACCGCGAGCCGACCCCGACCGAGGTCGGGTGAGACACCGAGCCACTGGTTGATCACCGGCCAGAGCACGCCGTACGCGCCCCAGGCCTGCATCACCATGGACCGCTCGGTGAACAGCCGGTCGATATTGGCGCCAAAGTCGCCGCCCGGAACGATCTCCGGCATGGCACCCGGCATCTCCCACAGACTCGGGTCCAGCTGGCTTCTGGCGTTGCCCCGGATGTAGACCTGCTGTTCGTCGCGGCCGAGCCGACCGTAGTTGCCCTCGCTCACCGCAGCGATCGCGCTGTTGAGGGTGAAGATGCTCCGCTCGCTGGGCACCGCCGAGACCACCGAATCGCAGCTCGGACCGGGGTTGCCACCAGGAGCCGAGGTCGGCCCGGTGCCGGTGTGATAGAGCCCGAGCGTGTTGGTGAAGCACCGCCGCTCATGTTGATCGAGCGTGGTATTCGCATGCTCATCGGACGCCAGTGGTGCCGATGCGCGACCGGGCAGCTTGGGCAGTACGGCATCAGTGGGGGTGAGCCCGATCCAGTGCCGCTGGAACACCTTCTCGTTGCCTGGATCGTCCAGGGAGTCCGCGTACGAGCGGGCGCCGTCGGCGTCGTACCACCAGTCGTCCTCGAACTTGTCCAGGAGCGCCTGCGCCTTGCCGATGGCCCAGCGCCTGGTCTGGCTGTCGCCGACGGCCTTGGCCATATCGGCGAGGTCGGCATAGCCGCGGATGGTGTAGGCGGCGTTGTCCAGCTTCTCCTCGCCCATGCCCTCGCGCTCGACATTGCCCAGACCCTCGGGCCAACCATCGCCATCCTCATCCAGCGTGGCCACATACTTCATCGCCTTGACGCTCGCCGGATACAGGTCCTTCAGGAAGCTCCTATCACCCGTCCAGCGCCAGATCAGAGCCACTGCGGAGGGGTACTTCGAGGACTCGTCGGTGTTGCCGGGATCCTCATTCGCCCCGAAGTAGACCGCACCGTCCGGTGTCACCTCGTGGACGATCTTGCCGCTGCCCTCATTGACGATCTGTGACACGTCACGCAAGGCGCGTAGATGATCCTTGATCGGTCCGAACTGCCCGGCTGCCACCGCCGCGAAGGCCGTGTACTCACCGTCGGTGCCGAACAGCCAGGAGTAGTCCGGCCAGCCGGCGCCGAGCCACCGCATGGACTTCAGCGTTCCGACCGGCGGAGGGTATGCCTTACCGGCATTGACCACCCGTAGCTGGACGTCCTGCACCCGCTGCTCAGAGGCGGCCAGCATCTGCTTCGACCAAGCCACACTGCGGGTCAACAGCGGGTTTCCCGGCAGTGAGATGTCACTGACGGCGTCCAAACGCTCACGGGAGCGCACCACGACTCGGAGATCAGCTTCGGGGTTGTCGAGGGCCTTACGCAGCTCAGCGCGCGCCTGCGCCGGGCCGGAGGTCGATCCACCGACGCCAAACCACACAGTCTTGACTTCACCAGCTTTGAGTTTCACCTTGTAGGCGAGCTGGCCACCGGCACCCTTCCCGTACTCGGTGTCGTCGCAGCGCTCCGGCTGCGGCGGGGCGCTCGGTCCTGATGCCGGGCAGATCACTGCGGGGTCCTGTGGACCACGGAAGTCCCTACCGGTCTTGGTTGTGTACGGCGAGAGGGCAGTACCAAAAGCCGCGGCCCAGTTGTGCGCCTTGAAGTTCGGTGACTGCGGCCTGCCCTTGTCCCGGAACAGCAGGTGCTTGCCTCGAACCGACACCGAATCAGCAAGGTTGACCAGGGTCTGGCTGGGTTCTGTCTCGCCCCACGGATAGGACGACATCAGCTCCGAATGTGCGTCGGCGCGAAGCGTGATGGTCCGGCTACTCTCGGCGCGCAGGCTGAGCCCGACCAGGGCGCCTGAGACTCCGCGAGGCACGAAGTCGGTGCGGCTCGCCGAGACGCCGTTGGTCGCCGGCAGGTCGGCTCGTACGTAGCCCCAGCCCGACGTTGTCTTGGTCGCCTTGCCGATCCAGTCACCGTTGATGTTGAACCACATGCCGTCGAGCAGCTTGAGGTTCGGCAGCCAGTAGCCGCCCATCTCGCCACGCGTGTGGAAGCCGGCGGCCGGGTAGCTGCCGTCGGCCGCGCCGAGAGCCCATGCTCGGTCGCCGGTCACCAGGAATCGGCGATCTGCGAGCCGGGTGGTCTCGGACAGCTCGGGTGAGCGGACGATGGCGGGATCGACGACCGGGCCGGAAGCGGCCTGAGCGGGAACCGTCAGTGGAGCTGTTACCAATAGGAGGGAGGCAGCCGCGGTAGCACCGGCGACGAGGCTCCCCCGAGAAGTGCGATGCACAATGAGCCTCTCCGTTGGACCAGAACTTCCTATCGGCTAATCAATGTGTGGCGCAAGGTGTCATGGAATTAACTGAGTCGGAATAAATCCTCCGGGCTGGCTTATGCATTGGAGCGAGCGCGCTTGCCAGCGGAGCGAGCAATCAAACGCTGCGGAGCAGCAAGCCCAAGAAAGCTTGCACTGTCGAGCAAGATGGGCGCATGCGTCGCGCTCGAGCCGCACTACTGATGCTGGCCGCGCTGTCCCTGATCTGTCTGCCGGTTCCGGCGTACGCCCAGGACCAGGTGATCGAGACCCCGCTCATGGTGCTCGGTACGCCGGAGGCTGACGGTACGCCAGTTGCGCTGGATACGACGATCTTGACTACTGATCCGGCCAGCCCGCGGCCGGCCATCGTACTGGCGCATGGCTTCGGAGGCACCAAGGCCGACAGCGAACCGACGGCGCGCACGCTGGCGCTGGCCGGCTACACGGTGATCATCTACACCGCCCGCGGATTCGGCGCATCCGGTGGCCTCATCCACCTGGACAATCCGGCGTACGAGGGTGCAGATGCCCGCAAGCTCATTGATCTTGCCGCGAGCCGCCCCGAGGTCGCCAAAGACGGCAACGATCCCATGATCGGTTTCGCCGGGGCTTCCTACGGCGGAGCGCTGTCATTTCTGGCCGCTGGGCTGGATCCTCGGGTTGATGCGATAGCCCCTGCCTTCACCTGGCACAGCCTGCGCCAGGCGCTCTTCCCGCAGTATCAGGTTGCCGGTGCAGCCACATCATTGGCCGATGTCAGTCCCGCGAACCGCCAGGGCGTCTTCAAACAGCGGTGGGCCTCACTGCTGTTCTCCAACGCCGGCGGAGGACCGGCAACGAACGGTCAGGAGGAATCGAACAGCAGCGATGCCTTGTGCGGTCGATTCGACCCCGAACTGTGTCGGGGCTACCTCAAGGCCGCTGAAACCGGGGAGGCAGACGGCAAACTGAGCAAGCTGCTCGATGAGTCCGGTCTGGAGAAGATCCTGCCCGCGATCAAGGCGCCGACGCTCATCATCCAAGGCGAGGACGACACCTTGTTCACCCTGGACCAGGCAGACGCGAACTTCCGCGGCTTGCCCGCCGATACGCCGGCAGAGATGACATGGGTGGCCGGTGGTCACGATGCCGAGATTGCGGTCGATCCGCTGGTCGACGATCTTGAGGAATGGTTCGGTCGCTATTTGAAGCGAGACGGCAGCGGCAACGGCAACAGCCCGTTCTCGGCCGTCATGCCGGAAACGTCACTGCTAGGCGAGGACCGTGGCACGCGCGATCCGCAGACGTTGCTGGCCGAGTCGTATCCGGGACGCGGATCCAGCCTGGTGAATCAGCGACTTGCCTTGAACGGTCCGCAGCAAAGCATTGTGGCTCCACCCGGTGGTTCACCGGCCGCGCTGACCAACCTTCCGGGGACGGGCAGTGCCTTCGGCAGCGCATCCAGCGTGGCTGGCTACCCCCTCGGCGTGCTGCCCGGTCAATCGGCGCTCTTCACCAGCGAGCCATTGACAGCACCGTTGACGCTGATCGGCAGCAGCCGGATCGATCTTGATGTGACCGGGACCAGTCCCACGGCGACTCTCTTCGCATCCTTGTGGGATCTCGGGCCCGATGTGGAGCGCACCGAGAACGGCCAAACCACGCGCAGTCCCAGTACCGCGGTGCTTCCGCAGCTGGAGGTGGCGCCAGTGAAGCTCACAAGACTTGACCCCAACAGACCCAGCCGCGTGACGATCGCGCTGCCAGCAGTGACCCACAAAGTTCCTGTCGACCATCGCCTTCAGCTGGTCATCACGACAACCGACCAGGCGTACGCGAATGCTACAGTCGCAGCCCGCTACGACGTGGCGCTGGCAGGCGACCGCGCCGCGGCGATCCCGATGCTTGCGACGACGGCACTGAACGCGAACTCCCTGGACGTGCCGCTTCCGCTGATCATCGTCGTAGCCGGGCTGGCTGCTGCCTCACTCATCGCGTCGTTGCTGCTCTGGCGGCGGCGCCGGGAGATCCAGACGGTTGCTGAGCTGGCCAGCACCCCGCTGGTCGTAAACGACGTGGTCAAGACCTATGGTGACGGCATTCGGGCCGTAGACGGCGTCTCCTTCCGTGCCGAGCCCGGCCAGGTAGTGGGCCTGCTCGGTCCCAACGGCGCCGGAAAGACCACTGTGATCCGCATGCTTGTTGGTCTGATTCGGCCAGACGCGGGCTCGATCTACGTCAACGGCCAGCCAGTGCACGCCGGAGCCGATGTTCTCAGCTCGGTGGGCGCCTTCATCGAGGGACCGGGCTTCCTGCCCCATATCAGCGGCAAGGCGAACCTGATGGCGTACTGGGATGCGACTGGTCGCCCACTGGAGGAAGCTCATCTGGACGAGGCGTTGGACATCGCCGGACTCGGTGCCGCGATTGACCGCAAGGTCCGCGGATACAGCCACGGGATGCGGCAGCGACTCGGGATCGCCCAGGCCATGCTCGGGCTGCCGCCCTTGTTGATCTTGGATGAGCCCACCAACGGCCTCGACCCACCGCAGATCAAGGCGATGCGCGCGGTGCTTGCTGACTACACGGCTGCTGGTCGGACAGTCGTCCTCTCCTCTCACCTGCTGTCCGAGGTCGAGCACACCTGCAGCCATGTTGTTGTGATGGACAGGGGCAAAGTGGTACTCACCGGCGCAATCGAGGAGCTGACCGCGAGCGACACCGTGACCTTGATCGGACTGTCCAATGTCGCCGATGTCAGCGCCGCCGGCCGGACGTTGCGGGCTCGAGGACTGAAGACCGAGCCCGAGGGCAAGCTGCTCCGAGTGACGGGCGACCTGCCGCGTCAGGCGATAGTGGCGGAGTTGGTCGCAGCCGGCTACGGCGTCGACTCGGTGGACGGCCATCGGCAACTCGAGGAAGTGTTCATGAGCATTGTCGGCACGGACGCCGAGAGGCTTGCCGGCAGCAACGAGGCTGCCCGATGAGCACCACCACGATGAGTACGACCAAGACCGCCCGTCCGGCGCTGCCGCTCAGGGCCGAGATCGGACGCCAGCTTCGCCGCCGCCGCACTATGGGCATTTTTGCGGTTCTCACGGTCTTGCCGCTGGTGGTGCTGCTCGCCTTCTGGCTCGGCAATGACGGCAGTGATTCGGGACAGCGCGGCTTCGTCGACCTTGCCCAGGAGAGCGGAGCGAATCTTGTGATCTTCACGCTCTTCGCCTCTACCAGCTTTCTGCTGATCGTCATCGTCGCCTTGTTCGCCGGCGATACCGTCCCCTCAGAGGCCAGCTGGGCCAGCCTGCGCTACCTCCTGGCCGCTCCGGTGCGACGCGAGCGTCTGCTGCGCCAGAAGCTGGTGGTAGCGGCGCTCTCCTCGGTTGTCGCACTCGTCTTCCTGCCCGCGTGGACGCTGCTGGTGGGCGGGCTCGCGTACGGATGGGGTCCGTACGTCGGGCCCACCGGAAGTCAGATCGGCTGGCCGGAATTCGCGGGCCGGCTGCTGATCATCGTCGGTTACCTGCTGCTCGAGCTATCTGTGGTGGGCGCATTCGCCTTCATGCTCGGGGTGCTCACCGATGCTCCGCTGGCGGCCGTAGGCGGCGCCGTGTTGCTGATGATCTTGTGCGCCATCCTCGACTCGATCACGGCGCTGGGCAGTATCAGGGAAGGCCTGCCCGGTCATTACGCGTACGCCTGGAGAGACGCACTGGCGCCGAGCATCGACTATTCCGACATGATCACTGGTGCGCTGTGGTCGATCGGCTACGCCATCATCGCCGTTTGGTTCGCCTTCTGGTATTTCCTGCGCAAGGACATTACGAGCTGAGGTGCTGGGCGAAGAAGGCCTCGATTCTCTGCCATGCATCCGCTGCCGATACCGGCTCTGGCCCGGCGTGCATCAGCTTCGCCATTGGGCGGAAAGCCAGCGGGCCGTTCGGCTTGTCGTTCAGAAAGGAGTGACCGGCAGCTGGATAGACCTCGACGTCGTGCGGTATGCCGTGAGCGCGCAAGGCCGCCCGGAGTGGGGGTACGCCCCGGACCGTCCAGTCCCTGCCGCCGTAGCTGGCGACGATGGGACACGAGCGCTCGGAGAGCGTCTCGATGTCTGAGGGCACCATGCCGTAGTTGACTGATGCTGCGTGGTAGCCCTCGGCCGACAGCAGCAGGGCGAACCCTCCACCCATGCAAAATCCGATGACGCCGACCTTGCCTATGCAATCAGAGTCGGCCTGCAACTCCTTGCGGCAGGACTCGATCAGCTCAAACGGCTTGCCGGCCCGCGCCTGGTAGGCCTTGAACGTGGTTCTGATGCATCGCAGCCACGAACCCTCACCCAGCAGGTCTGGGGCGTATACGAGATAGCCCGCTGAGGCCAACCGGTCGGCGTGGCGGCGCAGCACATCATCGATGCCCCAGCCCTCGTGCAGCATCACCACGCCGGGCCATGGTCCGGGAGCGAGCGGCCGCGCCGTCACGATGGTGCGGTCATCGATCACGATGTCAACCGCCCTGGTGTCCATGAGGGTCACGTTAGCGACCGCCCGCGGGCTACAGCGATGACGCATGCAACACTCCCCGAATGGACGTCATACAAATCGCGCAGCATGCCGATGACCTGGCTCGCGCGAGATCCTTCTACGAGCGCTTGCTCGGTGCCCAACCGGCCGGCCTCTTCGATCCGCCTGGGCTGTTGTTCTTTCGAGCCGGTGAGGTACGCCTGCTCCTGGAGCACGGCGCGACGAGTGCGTTGATCTATCTGAAAGTCGACGATGTTCGCGAAGCAATCGAATCCTTGCGGTCTGATGGTGTCGAGATTGTCGCCGAGCCGCACGTGATCTTCAGCCACACCGACGACAGTCTGGGACCTGCTGGCATGGATGAATGGATGGCCTTCGTGAAGGACTCTGAGGGCAACACTGTTGGTTTGGTCAGCCACCACAAACCGGAGCCCGCCTAGGGGACATACCGATGGAGGATCTGACACCGGACTAGACACACGGTTCGCGGTTTTGCAAAGGATTCTGGCAGAATGCATGCCGCATCTGTTGTCGTTCGGTGCCCTCTCAACGCCGTGCGGCTCAGATCCACAAAGATCGTCGCGAGCGCGCCCCCACCGCGTTGGACGGGATCACCCCGAACGTGGCCGGCCGATAGGCCTGGTCGCAACACCATTACAGGAGTTACCACACACGTGGCTGTCAAGATTCGTCTGAAGCGATTCGGCAAGATCCGGTCGCCGCACTACCGCATCGTGGTCGCGGACTCTCGCACCAAGCGAGATGGCCGCGCCATCGAGGAAATCGGCAAATATCACCCCAAGAATGACCCCTCACTCATCGAGGTCGATTCCGAGCGCGCTCAGTATTGGCTGTCGGTAGGAGCGCAGCCAACTGAGGCTGTCGTGGCGCTGCTCAAACGCACCGGTGACTGGCAGAAGTTCTCAGGTGACACCTCGCCGTCTGGCGTGCTGCCGCAGCCAGAGAAGCAGAACAAGACCGACGCCTTCAACGCCGCTCTAGCCGACGCTGGTAAGGAGCCCAGAGCGGCCGCCAGCAAGACCGCCAAGAAGGCAGCTGCCAGGCCCGAAAGCACCCAGACCGACCCAGCGTCGGTCGAGGGCACTCCAGCCGAAGCCCAGCAGGCTGCCGACGCCGGCGTTGCTGACGCGGATTCTAGCGGGTCCTAGATGCTCACCGACGCGCTCGAGCATCTGATCCGTGGGATCGTCGCGCATCCCGACGATGTCACGGTCAAGGAGAAGGATCTCCGTCGCGGGCGGATGCTCGAGGTGCGGGTGAACCCGGACGACATCGGCAAAGTCATCGGCCGTTCCGGCCGCACCGCAACTGCTCTGCGTACCGTGATCGGCGCGCTGTCCGGTGACCAGGACGTACGGGTCGACTTCGTCGATGTCGACCGGCTCAATCGCCGTGGCCCGGGTGGCCGCCGACGCTGAGCACGTTTCAAAGGCTTGATCAACTAGGCGGGCGATTGAGGCGTGGACGCCATCGTTGGTGTGATTGAGCGGCCCCACGGAGTACGCGGCGAGGTTGCCGTGGAGCTCCGCACCGACGAACCAGGGCGTCGATTCGCTCCTGGTCAGGTACTCCATGAGGAGGGCGGTACGCGGCGTTTCACGGTGAGGTCGGTGCGTGAGCACTCCGGCCGACTACTGGTCAGGTTTGCTGAGCTGGTCGACCGAGCCGGCGCCGAGACGGCACGCGGCACGCTGCTGGTTGCTGCGGTGGAGCCGGGTGAGCGGCCGACGGAGCCAGGGGAGTTCTATGACAGGCAGCTGATCGGCCTCCAAGCAACCACTCCTGACGGAGCAGAGGTCGGCAGGGTGATATCCGTGCAGCACTTGCCGGCGCAAGATCTTTTGGAGATCGAGACGGCGACAGGCGCGCGGCTGGTGCCGTTCGTAGCGGTACTGGTGCCTGATGTCGATCTTGAGGCCGGCCGGCTCACGGTCGCAGACGTCGCCGGTCTGCTCGACGACCAGGATGATGCAGATGAGGATTGACCCTGATGAAGATTGATATCGTCTCGATCTTCGTCGATTACTTTCAGCCGCTGCGCCTTTCGCTGGTTGGAAAGGCAATCGAGAATCAGATTGTGGACCTTCGGGTTCATGATCTTCGTAGCTGGACCACCGACCGGCACCGAACAGTGGACGATACGCCGTACGGGGGCGGGGCAGGTATGGTGATGCGTCCAGAGCCCTGGGGGCTCGCACTGGATGCACTGACGACTAAGCAAACTGACCCGCGACTGCTCGTCCTCTCGCCGGCTGGTCGGACCTTCACCCAAGCTCTTGCTCACGAGTTAGCGGCGGAGCGGCACTTGATCTTCGCCTGTGGCCGATACGAAGGCATCGACGCCCGCGTTGCCGAGGATGCGGCGCGGCGGATGCGGGTCGAGGAGCTCAGCATCGGTGATTACGTCCTGGGTGGCGGTGAGATCGCGGCCATGGTCGTGATCGAAGCGGTGGTTCGGCTGTTGCCAGGGGTCGTGGGCAATCCGGACTCTTTGATCGAGGAGTCGCACGGCGCCGGGAACGAAGGTCTGCTGGAGGCACCGGCCTACACCAAGCCGCCCAGCTGGCGGGGCCTGGCTGTCCCGGAGGTGCTGCTGAGCGGTCATCACGAGAGGATTGCCGCATGGCGGCGCCAGCAGGCCATAGCCAGGACGCGATTGCGACGGCCCGAGCTGCTGTCGCAGCCTGACCCGGAACCACCCGTCTAGTTTGGTGTCATGATCATGGAAGTCGGACCTGAGATGAGGACGGGTGTGCCATGGACGGCGCGATCGCTTGATGCGTTGATCCGCGGAGCCACGGAGCGGGTTGCAGTGCGGTCAACCGATGCGAAGTCCGGTGCCTCGTTCGAGAAGCTGATCATCGAGGGACGCCCATGCTTTCTCAAGCTGCTGTCTGCTCAGGACGACTGGCTGATGCGGGTCACCGGCAACACCACCCATTGGGAGTTCCAGGTCTGGCAGGCCGGCCTCTATCACAGCGCCCCGTCCGTTATCGATCATGCGATGATCGGCATGGCACTCTATGAGGCCGAGGGCGTGCCTCGCCTGGCGATGTTGATGCATGATCGGTCCGCAGACCTGGTACCGCCCGGCGACGACCGTATCCCCATGTCCCAGCACGCCAGCTTCCTTCGACACCTGGCGCTGATGCATGCGGCCAACTTGGGCTGGCACGACAACCTGGATCTGTACCCGCTGGCGCGGCGCCCGCTGATGTTTGCGCCGGCCACCATTGCGCCTGAACTGGCCCGCACGGATGTGCCACTTACACTCACAGTCGCCGAGCGCGGCTGGGCGCTGCTTCCGGAGCGAGATGCTGCCCTATCCGAGTTGGTAAGCGCCGTGCATCGAGATCCCGCGACATTGGCCGGCCTGCTGGCCGATACGCCGCAGACGTTCATTGCGGGGGACTGGAAGATGGGCAACCTCGGCACCCGGCAGAGCGGTGAGACTGTGCTGCTGGATTGGGCCTATCCGGGGGAGGCGCCACCAGCCTGGGAGCTTGCCTGGTACCTGGCCCTGAACCGGGCGCGGATCCCCGAGAGCAAGTCCGACACGATCGCACGGTACGTGCGGGCACTCGAACGCGCCGGCGTCGCCACCGACCCCTGGTGGGAGCGGCAACTCGACCTGTGCCTGCTGGCTATGACAGCCACGCTGGGCTGGGAGAAGGCCGTTGGGGACGCGGACGAACTGGCCTGGTGGTCGGAGCGTGCCCAAGAGGCAGCGGCCCGTTGGCTCTAGCGGCCCGTACGCCCCGCTCCGTACGCCCCGCACCTCTCGCAGTTGTAGGCAGCCACCCAGAACCCCCCAGTTGCTGTGCTCGGGAGCCGTCCCAGGACGGTTCCCGAGCGTTGAAAGCTGCCTGTAGACACTCGTTTGCCATCCTCAGACCGCAAACGCGGGCCACCGACAAGTGACGACCAGGGCGAGCGGAGCGAGCAATCCAACACCCGCCAGAGCCAAGCCCGGGTAAAGGAGCCGGTGTGAGCAGTAAAGCCCAGAAAAAAGCGTGTGTCGAAAAACACCAGTGATCACACTGGCCTCAAGTCGCTGTTGGGGCAACAGGAGTTCTAATGTGGCTGCGTGGCGACAATTTCTTTGACCCCCGCCCAACAGGCGACGAGGTCAACGGTTGCGCTCAAAGCCTTGATGGCCATCACCGGCCTCATCTTGATCGGCTATTTGCTGGCCCACATGTACGGCAACCTCAAGATCTTCGCTGGGCCGCAGGCATTCAACGACTACGCCCACCACTTGCGAACACTCGGAGAGCCGCTGCTTCCGTATAGCGGTGCGCTCTGGGTCATCCGGGTTGTACTGATCATCAGCGTGCTGGGTCATATGTACGCCGCATTCAACCTATGGTCGCGAGCTCACAAGGCGAGAGGTGGTATGAGGCGATACCGCAGCAAGAAGGCACGGACCGGCGTGCAACGGACCTATGCCTCGTTCACGCTGCGCTGGGGTGGGGTCGTGATCTTGCTCTTCGTGATCTATCACCTGCTGCACCTGACCTGGAACATCATTCACCCTGGTGGCGCCGCCGCTGAGCCGTACCAACGGGTGGTGAACGGCTTCCAGATCTGGTCCGTGGTGTTGGCGTACACGATCGCGGTCATTGCGGTCGGCTTCCATGTCCGGCACGGTACGTGGAGCGCTTTGACCACCCTCGGAGCCAACACCTCCAGCCTTGCCCGGCAGCGACTGAATGTCATTGCCTACGTAGTGGCCGGGGTGATCACGGTCGGTTTCCTGCTTCCTCCCTTTGCCATCCTGTTCGGGTTCGTGAGCTGATGGACGATGGCATTCGGTACCCGATGAGGTGCATGTGACCAACTCCGAATTGTTCGACTCTCTTGATGCCGACTCGTACTACATCGAGGGCGCTGACATCGCTGACACCAAGGCGCCACAGGTGCCGATCGAGACGCGCTGGGAGGAGCGCCGCTTCCGCGCCAGGCTGGTCAATCCGGCGAACCGTCGCAAGCTGGATGTGATCATCGTCGGCACGGGACTCGCTGGATCCTCTGCGGCGGCAACTCTGGGCGAGGCCGGCTACAACGTCACCTGCTTCTGTTACCAGGATTCGCCGCGACGTGCTCACTCCATCGCTGCGCAGGGCGGCATCAACGCCGCCAAGAACTACCGCAACGACGGAGACTCGATCTACCGGTTGTTCTACGACACCGTCAAGGGCGGAGACTTCCGGGCCCGGGAATCCAACGTCTACCGACTCGCGGAAGTAAGCGTTGAGATCATCGACCAGTGCGTCGCGCAAGGAGTGCCTTTTGCGCGCGAGTACGGCGGCCTGCTCGACAATCGGTCCTTCGGCGGCGTCCAGGTGTCGCGAACTTTCTACGCTCGCGGCCAGACCGGCCAGCAACTCCTGATCGGGGCGTATCAGGCTGTGGAGCGCCAAATCGCTGCGGGCACGGTGGAGATGCATACCCGACACGAAATGCTCGAGCTGATCGTGGTCGATGGCCGGGCCCGCGGGGTGGTCATCCGTGACATGGTGACCGGCGCCATCGAGACTCACTTTGCCGACGCGGTGGTGCTCGCCACCGGCGGCTACGGCAATGTGTTCTTCCTCTCCACCAACGCCATGGGGTGCAATGTCACCGCCACCTGGCGGGCCTACCGCAAAGGCGCCTACTTCGCGAACCCGTGCTTCACCCAGATTCACCCGACGTGCATTCCAGTCAGCGGCGATTATCAGTCCAAGTTGACGCTGATGAGCGAGTCGTTGCGTAACGACGGCAGGATCTGGGTGCCCAAGAGCGGGGAGGACAAGCGTGATCCGCGAAAGATCCCCGAGGAAGATCGTGACTACTACCTGGAGCGCATCTATCCGTCATTCGGGAACCTGGTACCGCGTGACATCGCCTCCAGAGCTGCGAAGAACGTCTGTGACGAAGGCCGTGGCGTCGGGCCAGGCGGGCTCGGTGTTTACCTGGACTTCGCCGACGCCATAGAGCGGCTCGGCCGGCAAACCGTAGAAGCCAAGTACGGCAACCTCTTCAACATGTATGCCCAGATCACCGGGGAGGATCCGTACCAGGTGCCGATGCGGATCTACCCGGCCGTGCACTACACGATGGGCGGGCTCTGGGTCGACTATGACTTGGAGGCCAGCATTCCCGGACTCTATGTCACCGGTGAAGCCAACTTCTCTGATCATGGCGCGAATCGGTTGGGCGCCAGCGCCTTGATGCAGGGTTTGGCCGACGGCTATTTCGTACTGCCGAACACGATCAACGACTACCTCGCGGCCGGGCCCTTCCCCGACATTGATGCCTCGCATCCAGCTGTGGTCGAGGCGGTCGAGGCTGTGCGCGCCCGGATCGACAAGCTGTTATCGGTGGACGGCAGCCGGACCGTGGATTCCTTCCACCGGGAGCTCGGCCGGCTGATGTGGGACTACTGCGGCATGGAGCGGAGCGAAGAGGGTCTGCGCAAGGCACTGACCCGGATCCGTGAGCTGAAGAAGGAGTTCTGGTCCGACGTCAGGGTGCTGGGCACGAACGAGGAGCTCAACCAGGCGCTCGAGCGTGCCGGCCGAGTAGCAGACTTCTTCGAGCTCGGCGAGCTGATGTGCATCGACGCGCTGGTCAGACGGGAGTCATGTGGTGGGCACTTCCGCGTCGAGAGCCAGACCCCGGACGGGGAGGCGCTCCGCGACGACGAGGAATTCGCGTACGTGTCAGCCTGGGAGTTCGCCGGCGAGGGCAAGAGGCCGATCCTGCACAAGGAGCCACTCCTCTATGAGTACGTCGAGATGAAGCAGCGGAGCTACAAGTGAACCTGACGCTTCGGATCTGGCGACAGCCCAGCCCTCAGGCCCGGGGCAAGATGGCCGTCTACCGCGTCAGCGACGTCTCCGAGCACATGTCCTTCCTGGAGATGCTGGACGTGCTGAACGAGCGGCTGACACTGCAGGGTGACGACCCGATAGCCTTCGACAGCGACTGCCGTGAAGGCATCTGCGGCATGTGCGGTTTGGTGATCAACGGCGTTGCGCACGGCCCGGAGCAGACCACGACATGTCAGCTCCATATGCGCTCATTCTCCGACGGCGACGTGATCGACATCGAACCATGGCGAGCCGAGCCTTTCCCGGTGATCAAGGATCTGGTGGTTGATCGCAGCGCATTCGACCGGATCATCCAGGCCGGCGGCTATATTTCGGCGCCGACCGGCACGGCTCCAGATGCGCACGCCACCCCGGTGCCCAAACGAGATGCCGATCGTGCCTTCGACGCGGCAACCTGTATCAGCTGCGGGGCCTGCGTCGCGGCCTGTCCCAATGGCTCGGCGATGTTGTTCACTGCTGCGAAGATCACCCATCTCGGACTGCTGCCCCAAGGACAGCCGGAGCGCTACTCCCGGGTGGTCGGCATGGTGGCCCAGCACGACGCCGAGGGATTCGGTGGCTGCACCAACATTGGTGAGTGCACAGCCGTCTGTCCCAAGGCGATTCCCTTCGAGACGATCTCCAGGCTCAACCGCGACCTGATCAGCGCACTGAGCCACGGCGGCTCTCACTGGCCTAAGGCGGCGCCTCGCAAGGAGGAAGTCGAAGAGGAGGACTGAGCCGCTGGCGCCCTGACCGGAATCCACCCTTCGACAGGCTCAGGGCGCATTCCGGTCCGAGTCCACAGCCCAAGCTCGGGTAGCGATCAGAGCGTCAGGACGATCACCAACGTGGCGAGCGAGCCGAGCAGCGCAGCGCCGTAGCAGAGCACAGCAATCGGCGTCTCCCAGCGGAGCTGGAGACCGTCGTGCAGGGTGTACCGAAATCGGTGTGCCCAGTGAAACAGCATGAGCACGACCAGACCCAGCAGGACCAGCCGGGTGAGCCAGTAGCTGACCACGGCGTGCAGATGGTTGTAGTCAGGCTGCACCAAGCCGAGAGGAATGGCCAGCCCGAAAAGCACCACCAGGATCGGCAGGAACACCGCTGAAACCACCCCGCCGCCGCTGAACAACAGCCACAAGATCGGCTCGAGGTGCCGTTTGGTCATCGGAGCACCAGCCACGCGATGAAGGCCGATACCACAAGGAGTCCGGCATACTGGGAGGCAATCACCGCCGCGGCGGGCAACCGGCCACCGACTCGAACTGCCGTCGCCGCCGATACCCACCGGCCTTCGACGTTGACCTCTTTCGTTGTCAGCGCGAGCCGGCTGCCAGGTCCACGCACCACCATGGCTTGCGGGGTGAGCACAAACCACGTCACCGTATGCAAGATCAGAAAGGCGAGCGCGATGACGTTGATCATGATGACGACGGGGGAGGCGGCCCAGTTCACGAAGTTCTGATACGACGCTTCGCCGCGTCCAATGGCAACAACCATGATCATGAGGAATACCGCGAACCATGCCACGAAGATGCTGCTGAGCTCCCGCAGCACGAACAAGAGATAAGTCCGCTTTTTCAACCACCACAGCCTGGACACCGGCTGCCGGTAGGTAATCGGCGCACTCATCGCGCAGCCCGGGGGAGCAGGAACGCCATGACGTTCTCCTGAGCGGCCTTGAGCTTGTAGCGCTGGATGGCACCTGCCGGGTCGACGTGCTTGGGGCATACCCGGGTGCACTCACCGACGAAGGTGCAACCCCAAACCCCTTCTTTCTCGATGAGGACGTCGAGGCGTTCTCGCTGGCCCCGATCGCGTGTGTCCAGGTCGTACCGCTCAGCGAGCGCGATGGCGGCCGGGCCGATAAATTCCGGTTCGAGACCGTAGATCGGACAGGCGGCGTAGCAGAGCATGCAGTTGATGCAGTTGCTGAACTGCTTGTACTCCTCCAGTTCCTCGGGTGTCTGCAGGTATTCACCGTCGATCACCGTTACGTCGTCGTCGCGGATGATCCACGGCTTGACCCGCGGTAATTTCTCCATGAAGTCGTCGATGTCGACGACCAGGTCACGAACGATCGGGAAGTTGGTCAGCGGCTCGACCCGAACCGGCCCAGGTGCATAATCGCTGAGAAAGGTCGCACATGTCAGCTGCGGCTGGCCCTCGACGTTCATCCCGCAGCTGCCGCAGATGCCCATCCGGCATGACCAACGAAACGAGAGGCTGCCGTCGATGTGGTCCTTGACGAAGTTCAAGCCGTCGAGGATCGACCAATCTTTCCTGAGTGGCACGTCGTAATTGGCGACGGTGGGTACGGCGCCTGGTGCGGGCGCGTATCGCGTCACCTGCATCTGGATGCTGTCGGCCATGTGGCTACCTCCCGTACACCCGCTCGCCGGGTGGCCATCGCGTGATTGTCACCGGCAACCGCTCGATCCTGACGGAACCGTCCGGTTCACGATAGGCCAGCGCATGGTTGAGGAAGCGCGTGTCGTCGCGTGTTGTGAAGTCGGTCCGCTGGTGGGCCCCGCGGGACTCCTCGCGTTGTATCGCCGACTGCAGCATGGTTTCGGAGATGTCGAGCATGTTCGCCAACTCCAAGGCGGCGACCAGCTCGGTGTTGAACGCCGTGGTCCGGTCGTCCAGCTGGACCCGCTCGAGTCGCTGCTGCAACTCGGCGAGTTGGTCGATGCCCTTCGCCAGTGAGTCGCCGGAGCGGAAGATCCCGGCGCTGTCCTCCATGGTCGATTGCATGTCTTCGCGGATGTCAGCGATCCGCTCCTGACCCTTGTCGAAGGACCGCATCTGTTCCAGCCGACGTACCTCGTCGTCGGCCTGACGCAGCACCGCGGGGGAGGGGGGCTTGGCGCTGACGGCGTACTCTGCCGCGGCCTTGCCGGCGCGAGCGCCGAAGACGAGGCACTCCGGCAGCGAGTTGGAGCCCAGCCGGTTCGCTCCGTTGATGGTCACACACGCGGTCTCGCCGGCCGCGAAGAGCCCGTCGATCGGAGTCGCGCCATTGATGTCGGTGTGTACGCCGCCCATCATGTAATGCACGACGGGGCGGACCGGGATGAGTTCGGTCACCGGATCGATGCGCTCGTACTTCATACACAGCTCGCGCACCATCGGAAGTTTGGTGTCGATCAGCTTCGCGCCCAGGTGCCGCAGGTCGAGATGAACGATCGGCCCGTACGGCGACTCGATGGTCCGGCCCTTTTCGACTTCATGCACAAAGGCCTGAGACAGTCGGTCCCGCGGTCCGAGTTCCATGCTGCGCAGTACCGGCGTGGGCTCAGGCTTGCCTAGGTCGTAGTCCTGCAGATAGCGGTAGCCGTCCTTGTTGAGCAGCCAACCGCCTTCGGCGCGGGTCGCCTCGGTGATGAGAATGCCCGTGAAGGGCAGCCCGGTGGGGTGGTATTGGACGAACTCCATGTCCTTGAGCGGCGCACCTGCCCGGTAGGCGAGCGCCATGCCGTCACCGGTGCAGATGTTGGCATTGGTCGTGTACGGGAAGACCTTCCCGGAGCCGCCGTTGCAGAGCACGACCGACTTCGCGGTGATGACGTCGATGCGGCCGGTCATCAGCTCGATCGCCACGACACCGTGGACACGTCCGTCGTCAACGAGGAGCCGGGTGACGAACCATTCGTCGTACCGCGTGAGGTCTGAATACTTCAGCGACGTCTGGAACAGCGAGTGCAACATGTGAAAGCCGGTCTTGTCCGCGGCAAACCAGGTGCGCATGTTCTTCATACCGCCGAAAGCGCGTACCGCGATCCGGCCATCGGGCTCACGGCTCCACGGACAGCCCCAGTGCTCGAGCTGCAGCAGCTCGCGAGGAGCCTCCTGCACGAACGCCTCCACCGCGTCCTGATCACACAGCCAGTCGCTGCCGGAGACCGTGTCGTAGGCATGCTCATCGAGAGTGTCATCTGCAGCGATCGCGCCGGCGGCACCGCCCTCGGCTGACACCGTGTGGCTGCGCATCGGATAGACCTTCGAGACGACGGCCACGCTGAGATCGGGACTGGTCTCCGCTATAGCGATTGCTGCCCGCAGCCCGGCCGCGCCGCCGCCCACCAGCAGTACGTCGTGGGCTGCAGCCGCGCCTTCATTCACCACGAAACTCCTCGTCCACCAGGGTCCTACCGGCGTGCGTCCAGTCCATGCGCCCTTCGACAAGCTCAGGCGCACATACCGGTTCACGCTGCCGTCGTGGAACTCTATACCCGGCAGAAGCTGCGGCCGCAGGAGTAGCAGTTCTCCTCAGTGCTGGGCTTGCGCTTCTCCTCAGTGCTGGGCTTGCGCTCATCTAGACAGCCTTTGGGCGGCCGCCTCGATCATGCCGAGCTGGGGATGTGCAAAACCCGCCTCTTCCTCCCCGAGGTCGACCGAGTATGGAGACTCATCGGTGTAGAAGATATGGACCGTGATCATCATCCGATCCTCCAGGACCGTCAGCCCGATGCTCTCGAAGTAGGCGTTGTGACCCGCTGAATGGTTGTCCTCATAGACGACCTCGGCGACCTCCGCCCGGGCCGGCTCGGCGACGACCGGGGTCCAGTCGAAGCTCGGACGCAAGGCCTTGATGCCTTTCGCGGGGGCTCCGCTGGCAAGACAACTCGCGACCCAGCTCTGATAGATCGACTTGGCACGTTCGGCGGCGCTCCGGTCGGCAAATTGCAGCACCACGGCATAGCGATCCGGCTGTTTGTCTCGCGAGGAACGCGGGAAGGGTCTATCGCCAGCCGGATAGCGAGCCCTGAAACTGCGGCTCTTCATCGAAGATGCACCGAGCGTCGTGAGCGGCTGCGGCTGACAGATCGACAGCTGATCCATGGTTCGCGCGTTGCGATGGTATTCGATGACCTTCCCTCCTCCGATCGGCGGAGGCAGGTCGGCGGCCATGATCACGTTGGCCTTGCTGAGGGTACGTATTGGCGGTGTGGTGGTGCCGCTGGGGCTCAGAGTCGGTGCGGGAGGCGGTGTGAACAACGAACACTGTGCGAGGAGCAAACAGCTAAAGATGGCAACAACCGGTATGCCCAGCCGACCGAGCCCCCGGAATGCATTGATCCGGAATGCCTTGATGTTGACGCGGAGAGGGCGCGGTCGAGACATCATTGGCACATTGTGCGCGGCCGATGCGTCGAGTGCGGCTGATTTCGTCTTCCTCCCGCACATGTGGCAGACTTGACGGCTGCCGTCCTGCTGTACGACACCTGCCACAGGGGGAATGTTCGCTGCAGGAGGCAATTCAACTGGATGCACGACCGTGGTGACCTGTGGCACTGGCGAGGAATTGTCATGAGCAAGCTCATCCATGAGCTCGACCAAGCATCGATGCGCAGCGATATCCCCGCCTTCCGTCCAGGCGATACCGTCAAGGTGCACGTCAAGGTCGTCGAGGGCACTCGGTCGAGAATCCAGGTCTTTACCGGCGTAGTGATCTCCCGGGCAGGCGAAGGCATCCGCGAGGCATTCACTGTCCGCAAGGTGAGCTTCGGGGTGGGCGTGGAGCGCACCTTCCCGCTGCACAGCCCGATCATCGACAAGATCGAAGTGGAACGCCGTGGCGACGTACGCCGGGCGAAGCTCTACTACCTGCGCGGACTGCGGGGTAAGGCAGCCAAGATCAAGGAAAAGCGCGACGCCAGCTGATTGCCGGTAGCTTGCGACATGGCGAACCGGCGGCTGAAGGCGAGGCCGCGGCGCGCCTTGGAGGTCGCCGAGCCGGATCAGGCCGAAGCACGGGGCTCGGATCCAGAACAGCTGACCTTCGGCCAGCATGTGGTGGCCTTCTTCAAGGAGCTGACGGCGGTGGTCGTCGGCGCGGTCATTATCGCCTCCCTGCTACGCGGGTTCGTCGGTCAGATGTTCCTGATCCCCTCGGTCTCGATGGAGAACACGCTGCAGGTCGAGGACCGCGTAGTCGTGGAGAAGATCAGTCCCATCGAACGCGGCGAGGTGATCGTCTTCTCCGATCCCGGCGGCTGGCTCACCGGCACGGCCGCGCGCGAGCGGGGCCCGATCGGAAAGGCCCTTGAGTTCGTCGGCGTGCTGCCCGACATCAGTACCGAGCACCTGATCAAGCGGGTGGTCGGCGTAGCCGGGGATCGGGTGATCTGCTGCGACGAGGCCGGCCGCCTGACGGTGAACGGCCAAGCCCTCAATGAGGCCTCCGACCTGTTCACCGAGCCCGACGGTTCGCCGATTCGGCCGTCAACCATCAAGTTCGATGTCGTCGTCCCTGCTGGTCACTTGTTCGTGATGGGAGACAACCGCGATCACAGCCGCGACTCGCGGTGCCACCTCAATGACATGCAAGAAGCGAGTGCCAAGGGTCAGAATGCATTCGTGTCGGAAGATCTGGTTGTTGGTCGCGCAATTGCTGTGGTTTGGCCCTTCGATCGGCGACACCGCTTGCCCGTTCCGGATACTTTTGACACGGTCCCGGCCGGCGCGCAGCCGGCGCCAGACCGAGCAAGGATCACCGCCGGACCTGAGGCCACCTGTTGACAACACACAAGAGTCCTACTGCGCCTCCCAGCGTGGCGGGTGACAGAACCAGCCGTAGGCAGACTTCGTCGTACTCGGCTGGCCGGCGCGCCTGGGCATTCACGCGGGAACTGCTTATCGTGGTGGTTGGCGCAGTGGTGGTGTCGTCTCTGCTCCGCGCATTCGTCGGGCAGATGTTCATCATCCCCTCGCAGTCGATGGAGAACACGCTCTTGGTTGGTGATCGCGTAGTGGTAGAGAAGCTCACTGACTTCAAGCGTGGTGATGTCGTTGTCTTCTCTGATCCAGGCGGTTGGCTGGACGACGAACAATCTGACAATCCCGCTCCCTGGGACAAAGTCTTGGAGTTCATCGGTTTGCCCACCAAGAGCACCCCTGGGCATCTGATCAAGCGCGTCATCGGGACACCGGGAGACAAGGTCGTCTGTTGCACGAAAAAGGGCCGGATCACCGTCAACGGCTATCCCCTTGACGAGAGCAGCTACCTCTACACCGATCCAGACGGAGACCAAGTCAACCCATCCGATATCAAGTTCGAGGTGGTGGTTCCCGAGGACCGGATTTTCGTCATGGGCGATCATCGTGACCTGAGCGCCGACTCTCGCTGCCACCTGTCCGATCTGTCGACCACCCAAGGTAGAGGTCAGATTGCCTTCATACCGATCTCGCTTGTGGTTGGGCCTGCCTTCGCTATCGCGGCGCCCTTTGATCGAGCCGGCCGGCTGCACCGGCCCACCACTTTCGAGAATGTCCCAGCTGCACGCAATCCGGCGCCCGAGAAAGCGGTGATCAAGCCTGCAGGGGTGAGCTGCTGATGTCCGTCGTCAGAGCGGCGGCGCCGGTCCTTGTGAAACGCAACAGCGGCATCTATGGGTACGAGCGAGCCCTGCAGCGGATGGGACTCTATCCAGTCGCCGGAGCTGACGAAGCTGGACGTGGCGCCTGTGCCGGCCCGCTGGTGGCGGCTGCGACAATTCTGAGCGACGCCAAATCGAAGCAGATCGCAGGATTGAAGGACTCCAAGCTGCTCACCGCATTGCAGCGCGAGCGGCTGTATGAGGAGATCACAGAAAAGGCCATCGCCTGGGCGGTGGCCTGCATCGAACCTGGGGAATGCGATGTGCTCGGCATGCATGTCGCCAACGTGATGGCATTGCGGATGGCGTTGCTGCGACTTGACGTGCCTCCGACGTACGTGCTGACTGACGGATTCAGCGTTGACGGCCTCGGCACACCAGGACTTGCAGTGTGGAAGGGCGACCAGGTGGTGGCGTGCGTGGCGGCCGCATCGATCATTGCGAAGGTCACCCGGGACCGGATCATGTGCGAGCTCGACCAGCAGTACCCGCACTACGAGTTCAAGGAGCACAAGGGCTATTGCACGCCGCTGCACCAGGAGAAGCTGGATGCGTACGGCCCCTCTGCCACTCACCGGATGCGCTTCGTCAATGTCTCCCGAACGACTAGAGTCGATGCGCCATGGGACACCGAAGCAGAGCAGCTCTCGGCCCTCGCGATGGGTGATGTCGATGAGTGCTGAGGACCTCGAACAGTACGAAAGTGAACTGGAACTCCAGCTCTACCGGGAGTACAAGGACGTCGTCGGAATCTTCACCTACGCGGTGGAGACTGAGCGCCGGTTTTACCTCTGCAACGCTGTCGACCTGAAGGTGCGCACCGAGGGTGGTGACGTCTACTACGAGGTCTCCATGGGCGATGCCTGGGTCTGGGACATGTACCGTCCTGCTCGTTTCGTGAAGAGCGCCAAGGTCCTGACGTTCCGGGATGTGTCGATCGAAGAGATCGCCCACAGCGACCTCGAGGTGCCGAAGCCGAGCTGACCGGGCACCCTTTTCGGGCGTCGGATGGATGCTGACGCGCGTCGCTCGCTCTCAATGGCTCTATCGCTCCAGCGTTTGCCGTCCCGAGACGGCTGGCGCGTGTATTCCGACGGCCTTTGAGCCACGCGAGGCGTCTTAGGACGGCTCGGGTCGCCCGCAGAGCTAGATACGTTTCCACAGCCCGGGGCTCGCTGGTTTCCACAGATTCTGGTGACCCTCGCACGATCTGGCTCGGCGTACGCATGCCTCCGTGCGGAGTGCGCGACATGAGCACCGCACGTCCCAAGAAGCCCGCTCGTCCTAGGTCTCGCGACCAAGAGCTCACCTCGGAGCGTTGTCAGCGGCAAGCCGCAACAATTACGCTCAACAATGAATCGACGGGACAGGCACTGCCATCGGCGCTCGAGCCATCAGGCCTGCAATGCAATTGCAGCTGGAGGACCGGAATGAGTCCCCGAACCATGAGCAGCGAAACGGTTCCGGAACTGCCGCCGGATTTCGGTCGACATAACATGTTTGCGTTCGGGCGCGACACGATCTTCCTCTCGCAGCTTCCCATGTTCATGGCGCCGCACGACGCGCAGCTCATTCTCGAGATGGCCTTGGAGCATGCCGCCGGGTGTGGGCCAAGTCACCCGAGTCTCACGCCAAGGTGGTGGTGTCCGTGACGGCCGCGCCGGCAGTCGCATCGGCTTGAGTGGCGGCTGGCGTGAGCAGCCTTTCGTTGAGCAGCTAGCTGATCGAGAAGGCGAGAAACCGGGAGCACCGGGGTCGCAGACTTCACCGCTCTGGTGGGAGCGTTCTCCACCGAGGCGGAGGGCCTGTCGAGCAAAGCTCACCGATGTGCGCAACATGGTGCGACAGCGGTCGTCGAGACGTTCGCTGTCGGTGAAGACCTGTGCGGGCTCCGAGCGACCTGGACGTCGAGGTCACTGGCTGACAGCCGTCAGGTCGTCACCGACCGCAGTACGTTACGAAAACGTGCTGCGACTGCAGCAAAGCCGTCATCCGTGCCGTGGATCTCGTCGTTCCACTGGTCACGGTCGATGGCGCCGCGAGCATCGACCAGATAGACCTTGGTCTGGTCGGGGTCTCCGGCCACGCGCTGCAGCATCCCGTACAGCTCGTCGATCAGCTCGCCGATGATTGCCTCGCGTAGCTCCGGTTCCTCGATTCCGCATGCGTGCAGCGGGGCGCCAAGCCACTGGTCCCGGTCGGCATAGATTGGATTGCGCCGGTCGCCTGGGAAGTCGCTGGGGAGCGCGTGGTCGTAGCCATGGATGAGGATCGGCAGTTCGGCGAAGCCAGGTTCGGCGCGGACCTTGTCGATCGTGTCGCGGTAGAGGCTCTCCAAGTCGCCCATGACCGAGGCCAGCATGGCCTCGTCGATATGTGCCCGCGCGGGTTGGCCGGGCTGGTGGTTGCGCAGCAGGCGGCTCAGCATCGAGACCCCGGCCGCGTCCGCGCCGATCACGTCATTGCCGGCCGCGGAGAGCAGGAAGGCGCGCACCGGCAGATCCTTCCATCGGCGCAGCCCGTCGATGTATTCCGAGCTCAGCCCCAGCATGTTCTCGGCCGTGTCGCCGGCCGCATCCATGCTCCAAATAAGGTGGTCGGAGCCCAGGTGGTCGATGACGTCCTCGATCAGGAACGGGAACTGGAACCAGGAGTCGCCCTCGGAGACCAAGACTGGCCGCGTGTCGCCGGCGTCAAGGGCCAGCCGGAAGCGGCGCTGCCGTCGGCTGCGACTGATGCCGTTACCGATCGCGAGCGCGTTCTCCTTGCCTGGCTCGACTTCCACCTTGGCCGGGTCCGGGACCAGCGTAATGTCCCGCAACTTGCCGCGGTTATCGTCATCGGGCGAGCGGATCAGCAGCTCGCCGATCTCGCGGTCCGGCACCGAGACGTCGTTGACCATCGCCCTGAACTCGTCGGCGGAAATCCGCGCCATCGTTGGCCTCCCATCACCTGAGCGTTGGGCGGTACTATGCCGTAAGCGGCGGGAAAGTGCGATTCCGCGCCGTCTAGGTGCATGTGGTCGAGGATCATTCGCTGGACGGGTAAGCGGGGCGAAGTGGCGAGAACGAAGAGCGACCATGGAAGCCGCAGTGTGGACGGCATTCAGGGTGCGGCCGAGGCGGCCCGTCGCTGGCGCGAGCGCGCGGGCTACCGCAACGACAAGGGTGACGCCCTCCGGGACAACCGGTTCACCGAGGTGGACGAGCCTAAGCGCGTCGGTCAGCGGCTCGAACGGCTCGACGCTTGGCGTTCGGCTATCCGAGAGCGACGGGGCGGCCTGTCGTCAACGCGGAGGAGCCCAGTCGCGGCCACTGCACCGGCGTTACGTGGCCGCGACCGGTCGATCACCAACGAGCGGATCATGGGCGCGGCACGGGACCTGCTGTCGGTCGAGTTCTTCGAGATTGGGCTGGACGCAGCACGCAGTGTCGGACGCCTCTCGATCGAGGGCGATGCGCAGGGAACGGGCTTTCTCGTCGGCTGCAATCTAGTAATGACCAACAACCATGTGCTCGCCTCGGCCGAGGAGGCACAAGTTTTTCAGCTCGAGCTCGATTTCGAGGCGATGATCTTTGGCCAAGCGAAACGTACCGAGGTGTTCGAGCTCGACCCTGGGCGGTTCTTTATGACCGATCCCGCGCTGGACTTCGCCCTCGTGGCGGTCAGGCCGAGGTCTCGGGCAGGCACAGCTCTAGATACCTATGGGTTCAAGCCGCTGATCGGCGAGCAGGGCAAAATCCTCGTCTCCCAGCCGGTCAACATCATCCAGCATCCAGACGGTAGGCCCAAGGAAGTAGTGATCCGCAACAATCAATTGATCGATCTGTTCGACAACAAAGCCGACATCCCGTTCTGCCAGTACCTTGCCGACACCGAGCAGGGCTCGTCGGGCTCACCAGTGTTCAACGATCAGTGGGAAATCGTCGCACTCCACCATCAGGCGATTCCGAAGACAAACGCCAAAGGCGAACTCGTTGACTCTGCCGGGGCGGTGATCCGGGAAGGCGACGATCCGAGCCGCATCGTCTGGATCGCCAACGAGGGCATTCGAACCTCCCGGCTCGTCAAGCACATTGAAGAGAACCCGCCGGCCAACGCGGCGATGCAGCAGATTCATGCCGACCTGCTCGCGTCCTGGCGCGAGAATGCCGCCCCAGAGGCGCAATTGGCGGCTGTCGACGACCGGCGCATGGACATCGCTGCCAGGAGCGAGGCCGTGTTCCGGGCCAACGCCGGCCCCGCTGCATCCTCGCCGGAGGTCGCGACGGCGACGTCTGTCACAATGTCTCTTCCCTTGCGCATCACTGTCGATCTCGGCCCTGTCTCGACGGCCGGCCCCGGCGAAAGCACGGTCTAGTCCTCGACTTGGCGCACGACTTGCGGAACTGCTCGGTGCCGATCTCCAACTGCCGGGGCGCATCAGCGATCGTGCGACCCTCTGAGGACCGATATCCGCGGTAGTTTCCACAACGCAGAACCTGGCGGTTTCCACAGATTCTGGTGACCGCGCACGATCTGGATCGGCGTACGCATGCTTCCAGGCGGAGGTGGGCGATGCCGAAGTCGGGATCCAAGCAACAGCTCGGTGCACGAGGCGAGGATCTGGCCTGCGCTGAGCTGGAGCGACAGGGCCTGCAGGTGCTGGAGCGGAATTGGCGCTGCCGGCTGGGAGAGATCGACATCATCGCTGCAGAGCCGAGTGCGAACGGGCTCACTCTGGTCTTTTGCGAGGTCAAGTGTCGGAGTGGGTTAGGTTTCGGTCATCCCCTCGAGGCGATCACCTTCACGAAGATGCAGACGCTACGGCAGCTGGCCGCGATATGGATGCGTCAGCATCACATCAAAGCGTCGATCATCAGGCTGGACGCCATTGGCGTTGTGCTCATTCCTGGCAGCGAACCGTCGGTGACTCACGTCAGGGCGGTGGGCTGAGTTGACATCAGCTTGTTCATGGTCTGTGGCGTTGGTCGGTCTAGAAGGACGGATCGTCGAGGTAGAGGCTGATATCGGTGCTGGCCTACCCCGCACCGTGCTCGTGGGACTTCCGGATTCGGCGCTTTATCAGGCTCGTGATCGGTGCAAGGCGGCAGTCAGCAACTCCGGGCAGGAGTGGCCCATCTCGCTTCTGACGATCAACCTCAGTCCCGCCACGCTGCCCAAGGCCGGCAGTCACTACGATCTCGCGATCGTCGCTGCCGTGCTCGCGGCGCAGGGCATCTTCGGAGCGGAGGAGCTTCGGCGCACGGTCCTCCTGGGAGAACTGGCACTGGACGGTCGGCTCCACCCGGTACGGGGCATCCTCCCGGCGACTTTGGCAGCCAAGCAGGCAGGCTTCACAAGGGTGATTGTGCCTTTGCGACAGTCCGGTGAAGCAAACCTCGTTGAAGGCATCGATGTCTTCGGCGTTGCCTCAATCACCCAGCTGGTCGCATTTCTGCGTGGCGTCCCGATGCCGCTCGTGGAACCCATCGAGGTAGTCGGTGAGCGGGCCGGTACGCATGCGAATCATGGTCTTGATCTGGCAGATGTCGTCGGCCAGGTGGAGGCCAAGTGGGCCTGCGAAGTAGCTGCGGCTGGCAGGCACCACATGCTCTTCCATGGCCCACCTGGAGTCGGCAAGACGATGCTCGCAGAGCGTGTCCCGGGCTTGCTCCCTGATCTTCTTCTGCAGGACGCCCTTGAAGTGTCTGCCGTGCACTCGCTGGCTGGCTTCAATCTTGCCGATGAGCTCATCACCCGACCGCCCTACAGCGACCCGCACCATTCAGCCTCGGTTGCCAGCGTCGTCGGTGGCGGCCAGCGAGTCGCCCGACCCGGCGCTATCTCATGTGCTCACAAAGGGGTTCTGTTTCTCGACGAGGCGCCGGAATTTCAGCCGGCCGTCATCGATGCGCTGCGTACGCCTCTCGAATCCGGCGTGATCACGCTCGGGCGAAGCGAGGTACACGCCCGCTTCCCGGCACGGTTTCAGCTGATCTTGGCTGCGAATCCCTGCCCATGCGGACAAGCCGCCACGCCTGGTGGTCATTGTCGATGCTCCCCAACGGTGGTGCGCCGGTACGCGGAGAAGATCTCCGGACCGGTGCGGGATCGCATCGACATCAACCAGGCATTCCTGCCACTGCGCAAGGCCTATCTGAAGACGGCGACAATGCAGCGCGCCGAATCATCGGCTGCGGTAGCCGAGCGCGTGCTGGAAGCTCGCCACCGGCAACGCCGGCGGTTGGCCGGTAGCGGCTGGCAAACCAATGGTGAGGTTTCCGGAACCTACCTGCGCCGTCATCTGCCGCTGCCGGATGGTTTGCAGGCAGTCGACGAAGCCGTCGACCGTGGCCGACTGAGCGCCCGCGGCGTTGACAAAGTACTTCGATTGGCCTGGACCGTTGCCGATCTTGCTGGACGCGACAAGCCTGGCCGCGATGAATTGGGGATCGCGTTGGCGATGCGGCGGGGTGAGCAGCCGGGGACAGTCCGAAGAGAGGTGGGTTGAGCCGTGAGCACGTCCGATCGCAGAGCGCGCATGTTGCTCTGCTGCGCCGTCGAGGGTGGGGATCCGGCAGTTGCCGAGCTCGTTGAGAACTTGGGTGCCGAAGGCGCCTGGGCCAAGATCATAGAGGGCGTGCTCGGCGAGCCGGTGGCTCAGCGGGCAGCGCAGGTCAGGGTCGAGGTGTTCGAGCGGCTGGCCGAAGCGGCGCGAGCACGTTTCGTCGTTCCCGGCGACGGCGAGTGGCCGGGCGGACTTGCTGATCTTCGACATGCCGAAAGCATTCAGCGGCGCGGGGGCGAACCGTTTGGGCTGTGGGCTCGCGGTCCGGGACATCTCGCTCATTTGATGGAACGGTCTGTGGCGATCGTCGGGTCGCGGGCGGCAACGGCGTACGGAAACAGCATTGCCGCAGATCTGGCAGCAGATCTGGTCGAGCAAGGTGTCACAGTTCTGTCGGGCGGTGCCTTTGGCATTGACGTCGCGGCGCATCGCGGCGCGCTGGCCGCAGGCGGACCAACTGTCTGTGTGCTTGCAAACGGCGTCGATGTCGCCTATCCACCCGGCCATGCCTCGATATTTGACACTCTGGCCAAGGACCAGCTGCTGGTCTCAGAGCTGCCGCCGGCCGCTCATCCGACGCGGGTCAGATTCCTGACCCGAAACCGACTGATCGCCGCAATGTCTCGCGGCACTGTGGTTGTCGAGGCGGCGCTACGTTCGGGCGCTCGGAACACGGCCGGCTGGGCGCTTGCATGCGGACGACCACTAATGGCAGTCCCGGGACCGGTCTATTCGCGGGCATCGACGGCGCCGCACCTGATGATCCGCAACGGGCAGGCCGTGCTGGTGACCTCGGCGGCGGAAATTCTCGAGCTGATCTCCGACATGGGCGAGGCGACGCTCTCGCTCGCCCACGGCCAGGCCAGAGCAACCGACGCATTGACCGAAAGTCAGCTCGCCGTCTTCGAAGCCATCCCAGCTCGTCGTCGTGCCACCGTCGGAGACATCGCACTTGCCGCGGGCGTCAGTGTTCCAACCTGCCTCGGCGCGCTGACCGCACTCGAATCTGCCGGGCTCGTGGAAGGAGACCAGCGAGGCTGGCTAGTCGCGGTCGGTGGCACGCGACCGTAATCAGCGGAATGGATCTTGGGCTTGATCCGCCGAATGGCGCCCACTGACCTTGAATCGCCACAATGCGTCCTGAGCCTGTCGAAGGGCGCCGACCAAGCGGGCGGCCAGGAGGCCCTTAGCCAGCTTTTGCCAGGAATGTCCGCAGCAGTGGTCCAGCCGTTTGTGAGCCCGATTTGCCGTCGTTGACGAACACAGCAACCGCGAGATCATCTTGTGCCGCGATCATCCAGGCATGGGTCTTGAGAGGCTTCGATGCGCCGTACTCTGCCGTGCCGGTCTTGGCCATGACAGCCGGACCGGCAAGATTCCCAAGCACACGACCACTGCCTTCATTCACTACGGCCCGCATCATCTCGCGCAGTTGCTTGGCTTCCTGATCAGTCAGCGGCTTTCCCTTCGAGGTGGCCTCCTGACCGTCCACGAGATGCGGAATCACCGTCTCGCCGGCTGCGACGGATGCCACCACTGCGGCCATGGCCATCGGCGAGGCCTCGACCTTGCCTTGGCCGATCATGGTGGCCGCCCGGCCGGTTGCGGTCGGATCGTCTGGCACGGAGCCGAAGAAGGACGGGTAGCCCACGTCGTAGTCGATGCCGAATCCCAAGGAACCGGCTGCCTCGGCCAGTGAAGACCGTTCGAGCTTGCCGCGCTGGCCGATGAACGCTGTATTGCACGACTGCGCGAGCGCGGTCCGCAACGTAATCCTGCCTTGCTGGCTGCGCGGGTAGTCGCTGTAGTTCCGGAACTTCCGGCCGTTCACGTTGACCGTTCGCGGGCATGTAACCGCCGAGCTAGGAGTCAGGTCAGCGCGCAGTAGAGCCAATGCGGAAATGATCTTGAAAGTGGACCCGGGCGCTGCCCGGCCGATTGTGGCGAGAGACTGCCCTCGATTGCCTTCGCCGTTCGCGGCCGCGACGATTGCCCCCGTCGAAGGTCTGATCGCGACCAGAGCACTGGCCGGCTTGGTATTCGCCAATGTCTTCTCCGCTAGTTTCTGCAGGCCGACATTGAGGGTGATAGTCAGCGGCTTGCCGGGTACCGGCTTCGCTTCAAAGAGCACGACCGGCTCGACCTCCGCCGCTGGCGACGGAGTCGGGGATGGGCTTGCCGAACTGCCGCTTGCCTTGGCCGCTACCAGTCGCACCCGCACACCGGGAGTTCCGCGCATCTGTTGGTCGTAGCGCTTCTGCAGCCCGGTCAGCCCGACCTGGTCTCCGCTCACCACAGCTCCGCCTGATTTCTCGACGTCCTCCTTCGTTGCCTCGCCGACGATGCCAATGATGGGTCGGGCGAAGTCCCTGGTCGGAGCGAGCATCTGCCCGGTTCGGATGGAGAGCGCGCCTGGGATGGCACGGATCTGCGAGCCGAGTGGTAAGTCAGGCGCGTCCATGCGCAGCACGATGGCTTGAACGAAGGCGCTCTTGCCTGCGGCAGCCACCTTCTTCGCGTACGCCTTGCCATTGATCTCGACGACTTTGGCAAGCCGGACTGCTGAGGTCTTGGCCGTCTGCTCATTCACCTTCGACTTGTCGATCCCAATCCGGAACACAGGCCGGTCGACAACGATGGGATCTCCGTCTTCTCCCAGCAGTTCGCCTCGCTCGGGATAGAGGCGCCGCTGCGACAGTCGGTTCGTGCCGTCCAGCTGTGGGTGCACGACGCTCGGCTGCCAGCTCGTCTTCCACTGTCCGGACTCCTTGGCCAGCTTGGCCTCGGTTGTGTACGTCCAGCGTTCCGGAACACCGGGGAAAGCCCAGTTGAACGACAAGGTCGCGGTGGCCTCAGACCCGTCCCGCGAGACCGGCCCGAGGGTCACCGTCGGCTTCAGTGGCCCCATCCCGGCGACGAGCGGCCGGAACAGATCATTGATCGCCGCCCCGGTGGCGCCGACGAACGGTAACGGCGCGAGATCCTTCGCACTAAGACCCGCCGCCAGCGCGGCTGCTGCCTGATCAGCGCTCTTGCCGTCGAGGTCCGAAGTCAGCTTGGGAGGCAGTATTCCGCAGCCGGCGACCGTGAAGACAAGGGCCAGCAGCACACATCCGAGTCGCTGATGAGTTAACCGGAAGTTGCCAGATCGCCGCGCTCGAGACACCGGGCAATCCTGCCATCTTCTGCGGCATGGGTAATGTCGCGGCCATGGGCATCTACGCTAAGCGTCCGGCGAAGATGATCGGGCAGATGTTCGGAGACGGTTTCGTTCTTCTCTGGACGGTCGGCTGGGCCATCATCGGAATCTTTGTTCACCGGGTGATCGAGATATTGGCAATCCCGGCTCGAGAAACGGCGCGGACGGCGACGCGCCTGGCCGAGAACTTTCGTGAGGCAGGGGCCGAAGCCGCCAAGGTGCCAGTCGCTGGTGAGCAGCTACGGCGTCCGTTCGACGCAGCATCGGTGACCCTCGGAAACTTGATCACCTCTGCGAACGACCAGGTCACCAGCATCGAACGGCTCGCGCTGATTGTCGGCTGGCTGGTCTTTCTCATTCCCGTGACGATTGTGGTGGCGTTCTGGCTGCCGCGCCGGATCCGGTTCTATCGGCAGGCCCGAGCCTCGCAAGTCTTCCTGGACGCGCTTCCCGACCTTGACCTCTTCGCACTGCGTGCCATGGCCGCTCAGCCGCTTTACGTGCTGGCAGAGATCAGCGATGACCCTGTCAGCGCCTGGCGATCGGGTGATCGAGCCGTGATCAACCAACTTGCTGAAATCGAGCTAAAACGCAATGGGCTGCGGATGCCCGAGACCTTGCGGGCAGTATCGAGCGAGGCCAGTATCGGAGGAGCGGGTGAGGTAGTGAGTCAGAACCGCCCTCAGTTTGAAAAACGATCATGAAGGAGCGTGAGCATGTCCGTGAACCGCCACTTGGTCGGCCTCCTGCTCGGCGCTGAGGAGGACTGGCCACAGGCCTTCGAAGCGATCTCGAGCCGTCTCGGGGTTTTCCGCTACGACGGTGTTGATCATGCTCTCGACACCGAACGGGTGCGCATCCACCCCTTCAACCTGCGGGACCAAGCCCGGCACCAGGTGGTTATCGACCGGCTGGCCTACTGGTATTACCACCCACGCGAATGGCTGAAGAAGGTGGCGTTGATGGACGACGCCTACCTGCTGAACTCGCCCTTCACCTTCCAGTCGATGGAGAAGCACTCCGCGTACTGCGCGCTGATCCGGCTGGGCATGAATGTGCCCGATACGGTGCTGGTGCCGTACAAGAATCCGATTGACAACGTGCGCTGGGCCTACACGTCGCGCAACTACAACGACCAGTTCGATCTCGCCACAGTTGCCGACGAAATGGGCTACCCGCTGTTCATGAAGCCTTTCGACGGTGGCGGCTGGCGAGGCGTTTCCAAGGTCAGGAATCAAGCCGAGCTGATGGCGGCGTACGACGACTCCGGCGAGATGCTGATGCACCTGCAGAAATCCATTGAGCCCTTCGATGTGTTCGCCCGGGCGCTGACCATTGGCCCCGAGACAATGGTGATGAACTTCCGGCCGGACGAGCCGATGCACAACCGCTACGCCGTGGATTATGAGTTTCTCTCACCCGAGGTCGGCCAGGAAGCGGTCACCATCACACAGACGGTCAATGCCTTCTTCCGGTGGGAGTTCAACTCCTGCGAAATGCTGGTGCAAGGCGACACCGTGCTTCCTATCGACTACGCCAATGCCTGTCCAGACGTGGCCGTCACCTCGCTGCACTACTACTTCCCGTGGGCGATGAAGTCGTTGATCAAATGGACGGCGTTTTGCGCCGCCAGCGGGCGCCGCTCGAAGCTGCATGTCGACACCGATCCGTGGTTTGCCATAGCCGACGATCCAGATCTGGACTACCAAGCCAAGCTCGTGCGCTACCAGCAGCTCGCTGATGAACATTTCGAGAAGGAGCGCTACCTGGACTTCTGCGACACTGCGCTGGCTGGGCTCGACGAGCTGGTGCTCGAGTGGGTGTCGTCGCCGGACTTTGACCGGGTGCTGACCGAGACGGTAACCCAGACGTATCCGGAGAATGAGCGCGATTGGTTCATGGGCCACTTCCGCGGCCTGGTTGGCCTGTGGGTCAGTGATCAAAAGGCATTGTCCGCCTAAGGCCTTCTCGTCGCGCTCCGCTGCGCCACCACGAAGATGCGCCGGAACGGCAATACGGTGCCGTACGGCCGCATCGGGTACGCCTGATCGAGTAACTCCTGGTATTCCGCGACGAACTGCGCCCGATGATCATCAGGCAACGCCTGGAGCACCGGCCTCGCACCGGTCCCAGAGATCCAGCGGAAGACCGGATTCGGCCCACTCAGCACATGGAGGTAGGTAGTCTCCCAGGCATCCACCAAGCAGCCCAGACCGGCAAGATCATCAAGATATGAGGCTGCATCGGCCGCTGCAGGCCAGCTGACACCAGCCAGCATGAATGAATAGCGCGGGTCGGCGGACAACTGCCGAAGCAGGCGATGACTCGGTTCGTCGAAATTTCCCGGCACTTGAAACGCCAGCCATCCACCTGGTTTGAGCGAGGAGACCAGCACCGCCAGCAGGCCGCGGTGTTCGGGGACCCACTGGAACGTGGCATTGCTGATGATCACGTCCGGAGCCGTCTCCGGTCGCCAATCCCGTAGGTCCTGGACGGTGAACTTCACACGCGGGCCGGCAAACTCGGTGGCTCGCATGATCATTTCCGGTGATGAGTCCAGACCCAGAATCTGCGCAGCAGGCCAGCGATCGGCCAGCGAGGCGGTGAGATTGCCGGGTCCGCAGCCTAGATCGATCACCAACTTCGGATCGCGCGCGTTGACTCGGCTCAGCAGATCAACGAACGGTCGGGAGCGCTCATCAGCGAACTCCAAGTACGTCTCCGGATTCCAGACGGTCACATGCCCTCCGGGAAATATCGTGATGTCAAACTACGTCCTGATGATCCAGCCGAAGATAGGCTCTGGGAGGAACGGGGGAGAGGCACGACCAATCCATGAGCACACCTCGGGGAACTGCACGCTCTGATCCGCGTCAGCCGGTGGCGGTGTTGATCAAGGTGCGCGGAGTGTTGCCTAATCTTCGGCCTGCCGAGAGGCGAGTAGCCGAAGCCGTGCTGGCTGACGCGGCCGGCATCTCAGAGAGCTCGATTACAGCGGTGGCTCGAAAGTGCCAGACGTCGGAGACCACGGTGCTTCGTTTCTGCCGCGCCATCGGCCTTGCTGGATATCCAGAGCTTCGCATCGCCCTGGCCCGGGCGGCACAGTTCGAGGAAGCTGATCATCGTGCCGGTGCCCCCGTGACTGGCGACATCACAGCGACAGACACCCTCGCTGACGTTGTCGCCAAGATCACCCATGCCGCTTCCCGTGCTGTCACCGACACTGCAACGGCATTGGATTTGGGAGCCTTGCAGACCGCAATTGCCGCCGTCACCATCGCGCCACGTATCGATATCTATGGCGTCGGCCCGAGCGCTCTTGTGGGTCAGCACCTGCATCAGAAGCTGCATCGCATCGGCTCGGTCTCGTTCCTGTGGTCGGAGGCGGAGCTAGCGGCAGCTTCGGCGGGCGTTCTGAGCCCGGGTGATGTCGCGATCGGCCTCTCACACACTGGGACCACGATCGACATCATTGATGCACTGCGGGTGGCGCAGCACCGGGGTGCCACCACGATCTCCGTGACGAACTACCAGATGTCACCCATTGCCGCGGTCAGCGACTTGCTCCTGGCCACCGCTGCGCGGGAGACCACTTTCAGCACCGGTGCCTCCTCGAGCCGCATCGCGCAGTTCACGGTGGTCGACTGCCTGTTCGCAGGAGTAGCGCAGCGCTCTTACGATCGGGCGATCGAGGCTCTGCACAGCACGTACCAGGTGACCCAGACGCGGCACGCCGCGCGGGTGTAAGCCGGCAATGATCAACTGCCAACGGCTCTTGATCAGTTTCGACGATGGTAGGCCTCACGCCAGGTGGGCACGCCGGGTTTCCATGCCAGACTCATGCCAGCTTCGCTGGGAGTCCGATTGGCCTTGCGATTGTTGCAGCGGGTGCATGCGGCCACGGTGTTCTGCCAGCTGTTGGATCCGCCGCGTGACTGGGGCAGCAGATGATCAACAGTGTCTGCAACACCCTCACAGTAGGCGCAGCGGTGGTGATCACGGCGGAGCACTCCGCGCTTGGACCAAGCGGGGGTTCGGGCGTACAGGAAGGTCGTCTTGACGTAGCGGATCAAACGCAAGACCACAGGCCATGGGTATGGGCCGATGCGATGTCCGTCTCGGGCTTCCTCGACAATCGCGACCTCGCGGACCAACATCCGGATCGCGTGTTTGATCGAGACCGTGTGCAGGGCCGTGTTGTCGGTGTTGAGGACAATCACCGCAGACATTGCCGCACCTCCGTTCTTGGCCCAAGAGTGCCCAAACCCGACGACGCTGTCATTGGGATTATGGCGGGTTTAACCAAGACATCGGGATATCGCACTGCAGCGTGTCAGTCGTCTTGACTATGCTCGAATGCATGTTCGATTATAGAAGAGTGACTTCTCGAGCCACGACCAGCCATATCCATGAGCTGCAGCAGCGTGTGCAACGGATGCAAGGTTCAGCGATTTCGCGGACCTTGGATTCGTTGCCGGGCTTGTCGGAAGTCATTCAGCTTCAGACTGGTGAGGCGTACGCGGTAGCTAGTCCGAGCCTGGCGATGGCCATGGTCGCTGGTGCATCACAGGCTGGGGAGTGGATCGCCATCGTAGGAGCTCCCGATCTTGGGCTGGAAGCAGCCGCCGGGTTCGGAATAGATCTCGATCGGACCGTGGTGGTGCCACATCCCGGCGAGCTTTGGCTGAGCGTGACGGCTGGTCTGCTCGATGTCGCCACCCTGGTGATCGTGAAGCCTCCTGTGCCAGTCAGCGCACAACAAGCCGAACGGCTGAAATCGAGGCTCAGAATCAAGGATGCGGCCCTGGTGTGCTGGGGCGAATGGCCAAGGGCCGATGCGGCCTTGACCATCACCGAATCCTCCTGGCTCGGATTAGGTCAGGGACATGGCCGACTCACCGCTCGGCGAGTAGTCGTCTCAGTCCGTCAGGGTGGACCGGTACGCAGCATTCCGCTCTGGCTGCCGGGAGTTGATCAACAAATCGTCGAGCGCGATGACACGGTGGTGCCGCTCCCTGTGGCCAAGGTGGGATGAGCATGACGGTCACGGAGTCGGATATTGCAGGGGGGTTCCAGAGCACTGTCCGAGGGGAGAGAGACCTCACCGTTTGGTGCCCGGACTGGCCCGTAGTCGCGGCGGCAACCGAACTTGGCTTGAGTTTGCAGCTACCGCTCGCCGTCTTCGACCACGGTGAGGTGTTCGCCTGCTCAACCATGGCCCGAGTCGAAGGCGTCCGACGTGGCATGCGGCGCCGTGATGCATCGGCTCGCTGTCCGGAACTGACCGTTTTGGAGCGCAATGAAGTAAGTGAGATCCGAACTTTCGAGAATGTGCTGTCGGCGATCGAGGAGATCTCGGCAGGCGTGTCACCGGTAAGACCCGGCCTCTGCGCACTTCGAGTTCCCAGCCGCTTCTATGGCGGTGAAAAAGAGGCTGCGGCTGCGGTGGCTGAGCATCTAGTCGCTGCCGGGATCTGGGACTTCCGAATGGGGATCGCCGACGGCATTTTCGCTGCCGAGCATGCAGCACGCCGAGCAGCACCTCAGGATTGCTGGATTATCCCATCTGGTGGCTCGGCAGCATTCCTCGCAGTCTTGCCGATCGGTGTCCTAGACAATGCTGAACTGGTCACACTGCTGCGCCGCCTGGGCATCCGTAGTGTCGGAGACTTTGCCGCATTGGCCGTCCGGGACGTGGTCACCCGCTTCGGCCGAGAAGGTGCCTTGCTCCATCGACTGGCACGCGGACTGGACAACCGACAGGTCGTCTCCCGCCGGCCGCCTCTCGATATGGATCAGCGAGTGTCTTTCACACCTGCGTTGGAGACGGTCGAACCGATCGTCTTCAGCGCTCGGCAGACCGCCGAACAGCTGGTCGCTGAGCTGGCTCATCATGGCCTGGTCTGCACCGAGGTTCGCATTGAGGTGGTGACCGAGGGTGGCTGGACCGGCTCTCGGGTCTGGGCTCACTCGCGCTGGTTCGCGGCCAGCGACCTGATCGATCGCATCTATTGGCAGTTGCAAGGTGATCCCGCTCCGGAGCCAGTGTGCGAGTTACGGCTGCTTCCTGAGTCGGTCGAATCGCTGGCTGATCATGGTGAGGGCTTGTGGGGGAGTGCGCTGAACGAGCATGTCGAGCGGGGAATCGCACGACTGCAGGGCATGCTCGGACCCGAGGAGGTATTGGCTCCTTCGTTCCAGGGCGGACGCAATCCGCGAGACCGTCAGGTGCTGAGTCCTTGGGGCGAGCGACGACCTATCCAGCGCAATCCAGGGTTGCCGTGGCCAGGTAGCATTCCTCCGCCGGCTCCAGCTCGAGTCTTCTCCACCCCCATGCCTTCGATCGTGTTGAGCGATGACCGCAGGCCAGTAAAAGTCACCAGTCGCGGGCTGGTGAGCGCTGCACCCGCATTTGTCAGCATTGGTGAGGATTCCGAGCTGATGGCCGTCGATGCCTGGGCAGGTCCCTGGCCCATTGATGAGCTGTGGTGGGACCAAGCCCAGGCCCGCCAGGTTGCGAGGTTTCAGGTCACCGGCGTCGACGGCAGCGCCTGGTTGCTGGTCGTGGAGAACGACCAGTGGTGGACCGAGGCCTGTTATGACTGAGTGTGGAGTCCTACATGGGCTGGAATAATCCGCCGATCCCCTGGCGGGAGCTGGAACGCCGGATGTCTGGGCGGCCCATGCCAGACAACTCATCAGACAATCCCGAAGGCGACAGTGCTCCTGGCTACTCGCACAAACGGCCCGCCTACCAACCGAACGAGCAGTTGGTCAAGCGACCTACCGGACCTGTGGTGCCGTACGCGGAACTGCACTGTCACAGCAACTTCAGCTTTCTGGACGGGGTGAGCGATCCGGAGGAGCTGATCGAGGAGGGAGTACGACTAGGGCTGGACGCGCTGGCGATCACTGATCATGACGGCTTCTATGCTGCTTCGCGCTTCGCCGAGGCGGCACTCGCGTACGACCTGCGCACCATCTACGGCGCCGAGCTGTCGCTTGGACTCACAATCCCCCAGAACGGAGTAGCAGATCCCGAAGGCCAGCATCTCCTGGTGCTCGCTCGAGGTGTTGAGGGATACCACCGGCTCGCCGGAGTGATCACTGAAGCTCAACTGAGAGGCGATGAGAAAGGACGACCCAGCTATCTGGAAGAGGAGCTAGCGGCACAATCAGCTGGCAACTGGATGATCTTGACAGGATGTCGTAAGGGAGCTGTACGGCAGGCATTGATCACGTCAGGTCGATCGGCTGCTGCCGCTGAGCTGGAACGGCTGACTGCATTGTTCGGCCATGATCATGTTGTGGTCGAGCTGATCGATCATGGGTTGCCGACCGACTCCGATCTCAATGACGCGCTCCTCACCCTGGCTCAAGATCACAAATTGCCGGTGGTGGCCACTAACAATGTGCACTACGCAACACCCGAGGGAGGGCGCCTGGCAGCAGCCCTGGCAGCCGTACGCGCCCGCAGGAGTCTGTCGGATATGGATGGCTGGCTGTCCGGACCCGGTGCGTATCTGCGATCAGGGGCGGAGATGGCGCAGTTGTTCGCGCGCTATCCCGATGTGGTGGCGCGCACTGTGGAGATTGCCGACCAGTGTGCGTTCAACTTAAGACTGGCCAAGCCGCGACTTCCCAAGCTGCCGGTGCCCGATGATCACACTCCGATCAGTTGGTTGCGGGAGCTGACGCGCAGAGGTGCAGACGAGCGTTACGCGCATATCCGCGAAGAGGCAGAGGAGCGGCTGCGCAAAGAATTGGCAGTGATCGAGGACAAAGATTTCCCCGGCTACTTCTTGATCGTGCACGAGATGGTGGAGTACGCGCGCGGTAAAGGGATTCTCTGCCAAGGCAGAGGATCAGCAGCCAACTCGGTTGTCTGCTATGTGCTCGGGATCACCGCAGTCGACCCGATTGCGTTCAAGCTGCCCTTCGAGCGCTTCCTGTCGGCCACTCGCGATGAAGAGCCGGACATCGATGTGGACTTCGACTCAGATCGGCGCGAGGAAGTGATCCAGGAGGTGTACCGCCGCTATGGGCGTCGCAACGCCGCCCAAGTAGCCAATGTGATCAGCTATCGGCCGAGGTCAGCGGTTCGCGACATGGCGAAGGCGCTCGGCTACTCCACCGGACAACAGGACGCCTGGTCCAAGCAGATCGACACCTGGGGGACGCTTCCGATCAGTGAGACCGGAGATGATCGCGGAAGCGCAGCGACGGCAGTCGTGCTGGACCACCACATTCCGGATCAAGTTGTGGACCTGGCCGAGCAGTTGTTGAAGGCACCACGTCATCTCGGCATTCACTCCGGCGGCATGGTGCTGACCGAGCGACCGGTCGGTGAGGTCTGTCCGATCGAGCGCGGTCGGATGGACAAGCGAACTGTGCTGCAGTGGGACAAGGACAGCTGCGCGTGGATGGGACTGGTGAAGTTCGACTTCCTGGGATTGGGAATCCTAGCGGCGATCCAATACACCTTCGACCTGGTAGCAGCGAGGGTGGGGGAGCGCTGGACGCTCGACACCATGCCTAAAGAGGAGGCCGGGGTTTACGACATGTTGTGTCGTGCCGACTCGATTGGGGTGTTCCAGGTCGAAAGTCGAGCCCAAGTCGGCACACTGCCGCGACTGCTGCCTCGCCGGTTCTACGACCTGGTGATCGAGGTAGCGCTGATCCGCCCGGGCCCGATTCAGGGTGGTGCTGTGCACCCCTATATCCGACGGGCGACCGGTCGGGAGGAGGTCACCTACCTGCATCCGGCGCTGGAGCCGGTGCTGGAGCGGACCAAGGGAGTGCCCTTGTTCCAGGAGCAACTGATGCAGATCGCGATGGCGGTTGGTGGTTGCACCGGCGATGACGCCGATCTGCTGCGTCGGGCCATGGGATCCAAGCGAGGCGTGGAGAAGATCGAACGGCTCAAGGACAAGCTCTATGCGGGGATGGAATCCCATGGGATTACTGGTGCCCTAGCAGACGACATCTACAGCCGGATCCAGGCCTTCGCCAACTTCGGGTTTGCCGAGAGCCACGCCATCAGCTTCGCGCTGCTGGTCTACGCATCCTCATGGCTCAAGCTGCATTATCCCGGAGCATTCCTGGCCGGGTTGCTGAGGGCACAGCCGATGGGTTTCTACTCGCCGCAGTCACTGGTCGCAGACGCGCGCCGGCACGGCGTAGCGGTGTTGCGTCCCGACATCATGAAGTCCGGCGTGGATGCCGATCTTGAACAAATCGATCCCGAGCGCAATGCTTCGACAGGCATGAACAGTTGCCTGCAACGTGTGCAACTCGAGGTTGGCCCCTTCGTACGGTCGGCTCCAGACCGTACGCTCGAACATCGCCGCGATGGAAGCTTTGCTGTTCGGCTGGGACTTACCGAAGTGCAAGGCATCGGGCGTGAGCTGGCCGAGCGGATTGTCCTTGAGCGCCGGAAAGAGCCGTTCACCGATATCAACGACGTCATACGCCGGACCGGTCTCACGGTGCCGCAGGCCGAAGCCCTGGCCACGGCCGGAGCCTTCGACTGCTTTGGGCTGTCTCGTCGCCAGGCGCTGTGGAATGCCGGATACGCCGACAACGACCAAACCTTGCCCGGCTCAGCCGTTGACGCAGCTCCGCCTGTTCTCCCCGGCATGAGCGAGGTCGAATTGACACTGGCAGATCTGTGGGCAACTCGGATTTCTCCAGATGATCACCCTGTGCAGCATCTACGGCCGGTGCTCGATGATCATGACATAGTGCCGATCGGTCGCCTCGGCGCGTCGTACGCGGAACGCCGAGTGCAGGTGGCCGGGATGGTGACTCATCGGCAACGCCCATCAACCGCAGGCGGTGTGACTTTCCTCAATCTGGAGGATGAGACCGGCATGCTCAACGTGGTCTGTTCCGCTGAGCTCTGGAGACGTTTTGGCCGGGTCGGCCGCAATGCCTCAGGCATGATCATTCGCGGCCGAGTGGAGCACAGTGATGGCGTGACCAACCTAGTTGCCGAACGGCTACAGCCGTTGAGTTCGGTCTATCCAGAGGCAAAAGGCATCTTGCCGTCTCGACACCGCTCTCGTGACTTCCGTTAGCTGGGACCAGTACTCGCCGGACTCGGGTCGTACATCGCCCCAGCCGGCTTGCTCGGCAACAGAGCGAAGATCAAAATGATCAAGCTTCCCAGGTAGGGGATGAGCAGCAACAGGGCGAATAGCCCGCTGTACCCGGCGTCGTGCAAACGGCGGACGGTCAGTGCGAGTGTAGGAATGATGACTCCGAACACGAAGACCGCGAACAAGATGAGCAGCGGCAGAGCGAGGAGTCCAGGAGTCCGGCCGCCGTCTCGTGAGGTTGTGATGCCAAGGGCGTATGCCGCCAGGCCGAGCACCAGGTAGGCGAGGAAAGTGAACAGCGCCCACCACCAATACTCACTGCGGCTCGCGCGCCCGGCAAATGTCGCGTATTTCTTGAAGCCTCGTGCGACAGCAGCACCGAAGCCGATGCCGTAGTACGGCTGGTCGAGGGGTGGTGCGGCCGGCGTAGCGGCATATGAAGTCTGAGGTTGGTAGCTCACGCTCGACTATTCCTCCGGCTCGTCTGATGACCGACATTCTGCAAGCCGACACAGTATCGGCTTCGAGCTCAGGCGGGGACCGTCGCCAAAATAACGGCTACGTGGCTACCGCGGGGCTTGAGCCGTTCGGGGCAGTGCCGGGCAGCGCTGACAGGTAGCGGTCGATCTGCATCGGTGACCAGCCGTGGGCCTCGCGCAGCCCGGTCGCCATCGTCGCCAGGTAGGCCGCACTCGGAGCCGCCAAGCCCGGCACGGTGTCAGGATCCCGGGTAAAGGTCATCAGCGGCACTTCTCGGTGCTCACCGACCCGGACCAGCATCGAGTAGCCACCGACACCTTTGCTGTAGCGGTCACCACGAAAGGCGGGCGCCAGATCGAGGGTGATCCCAGGTGATTGCCGGGTTTCCTGGGCGAGGACGTCGACGAACTGCTCTGTGGTGACCAGGTATGCCCTCGCCGCCACCTGACCGCGGGAGTGCGGATCGTAGAACGCCATCCCGGCCCGCCAGCCCGAGGAGTGACCGGCGAAGTAGACGCGGCCATCGATCAGGACGCCGAAACTGTCCAAAGGGTCGCTGGTGTCCCGGCACCCGGGGAGGTGGCGCTGACTGCCATCTGGTTGACCGCCGCGAATGTAATGGCAGAACCGTTCTCGGCTCAGGTTCGAACCGTAGGCGACATACCAGACGTGCTTCACGAAACCTCTGTTACCCAGGCAACCTACTTTCCTCCCGAGCAGCGGCCGCCTCAGTGAGCAACACTTTGCTCGCTTTCTCGTAGATGCTCATTGCTTCTTCAGGCGACTGCCCGACTGCGGTCACTCCGATGCGTCCGTGCTCGGTGAGCGAGCTGATCATGTGGAAGACAACTCCCGTCTGCCTTGACTGGTCGAAATGCAGGCCATGTCGCGCCACGATATCGAACAAATCGTCGATGGCCAGTGCCCGCAGCTCGTCGCTCTCCAGATGATCAGTTGCCACCAGATGGCGGTGCTCGCCGCCCGGGAGCAGGAATCGACCGGACGGCCCGTCGTAGGACCCGTCGGTCAGAAACTGCAGGGTGAGGAACGGATGGGTGGTACCACCCTTGCGCAGGTTCAGCTCGATGGCGTACGCCGACCAGTCGCCGGCGTTGTCGCGATTCACAACAAAGTCGAGTGCAAACCGACCGAGGGCACCCTCTCTAGCCAGCCGCTCACCGATCTTGATCGCCGGCTCACTGATCAGCCGCGAGTAGGCCGGATCAGCCGGGAAGATGCAGCCGAGATAGCTCTGCCCGCTCGCTCCGCCGAGAAGCTGATCATGAGTGGACAACAACTCGACATTGCGATCGGGGAGTACTCGAAGCTGGACACTTGGGCTGCGGAACTCCTCGCCGACGATCCGCTCCTCGACGATTCCGCCGTTCTCCTGGAATTTTGCCTCGTACGCCGCTATCGGTGTGGTTGCCGCTTCGAGCTGCATCGATCGGACCCGTTGTGCCACCAGCGAGCGACGATCCGGACCACGCGTATCGGCTACACCGCGCAGATCCACAAGTGCATTGCCCGCTCCAGACACCCCCTCGTTCAACTTGACGATCACCTCGCTGATGCTCGGTCGCTCCTGGAGCATCCCGACGATCGCGTCGGTCACTTCCTCGAAGCTATGGAGATCCTCCATGCCGAGCGGATGCAGTACTCCTTCGCTGGCGAATAGGCGCCGGCAGCCCGTCTTGCTGCCAAGATCGGCAAGCCGCGGGTCCGCGCCGTACATCGGGATGCCGAGAGTGAGCGCAATGTCGCGTTCCAGCCCCGTGGTGCTGTACGGGATGAGGTGGCAGCGCTGCCGGTTTGGGATCATGGTGGCGATCTTCGCCAGCATCCGAGGACGGTCTAGCAGCTTCTTGCTCAGCGGCAGGGGCGACGAGTCGTCGACCGACACCAAGGTCAACCTCGCCATGGCGTGGCTCGGAATCACTCCTGGCAGCAGAGCGAGGTAGTACTCGACGATGCTCGGCTTGATCGGCATCGAGGTGACATAAATCATGCGCAGCCGCGGTTGCCGGAGTAACAGCAACAAGAACAAGAGCCGTTCCTCGAACGCTTGACCCAAGCTGCCTGCGCCTGGTCTCGTCGGATCGAGGGCGACCGAAGGCACCACGACCACAGACTCATCCTCAAGGTCGAGCCGCCAAGCCTCCCAGACAGCCTGCATCCGCTCCTGCACTCGGGCGAAGAGACGGCTCCGTTCGCCTTCGCTCAAATCAGACAGTCTGGGTGCCGCTGCCTGATCCTCGGTTTCGAGCTGGGTCACGAAGGCACCTCCGCCGAGCTGTTGATCATGGAAGACACATTGAATGCGCGGATCGACCTGCTGAATCCCCGCAGTTCCAAGACGCCGACTGATTCCCCTACCACGTGGCTCTCCACTGCGCTGAAGACCCGCTGCGCCACCAACACCTGACCCGACTCGGCCTCGGCGCACAACCGGGCGGCGAGATTGGTGACGCTGCCGATCGCCGCATAGTCGAAACGTCCTTCATAGCCGATGCGGCCGAGCGTCGCGAAACCCTGGGCTATGCCGACACCGAAGCCGAGATCATGGCCGAGCCGGCTCCAGCCTTCGATGAGACTCTCTACTCGGTCACGCATAGCCAACGCCATCTCCACGGCTCGGCGGGCAGGCTGCTCGAGGGGAATCGGGTCGTTGAAGAACACCATGAGGCCATCACCCGTAAAGCGCTCCAGGGTCCCTTGGTAACGGAAGATCAACTCGCCGAGCGCCGCGTGGTACTCGGCGAGGACCGTCATCACTTCTTCAGGTTCACTCGACTCAGCGAACGCCGTAAAGCCGCGCAGATCGCAGAAAACCACGACGATCTCACTACGGTGACTCCCCAGAATGGAGTCGTCGCCGGAGTTGATCACCAGTTCGGCCACCTGAGGGGAGAGGAACCGTCGCAGCCGATTCACCCGCTGCAACTCTTCCAGCTGCGTATGCACTCGGGTCTCGAGCTCGGCGTTCCACTGAGCCAACTCAGCCGCCTGCTGGGCGATGGTGTCGTGGTACCGCTTGATCCGAGCCAGCGAGGCCACGCGGGCAAGCAACTCGCCCTGGTGAAACGGCTTATTGACGAAGTCGTCTGCGCCTGCCTTGATCGCCTGAGTTTTTTCTTGCTCCCCGCTCGCTGTGATCATGACCACTGGAAGGAACGCCGTGCTCGGCTCGCTCCGGATCCGTCGGCAGACCTCGTAGCCGTCGATGCCGGGCATCACAATGTCGAGGAGCACCAGGTCGACGCTTGAGGAGTGCAGCAGCTCGAGGGCCTGCTCACCCGATGATGCTGTGATGACTCGGTATCCATTGGGTGAAAGGACGGCGTCCAGCAGCCGCAGATTGGGCGGCTGATCGTCCACAGCAAGGACGGTGACCTGGTCAGTCATTGGCGGGCCGTTTCGGCAGAAACTCGGTCACCTGGCCGGGGAGATCACGAACGCTGATCGGTTTGATCAGGTAGCCGTCAAACCCATCGCGAAGGGCGCGCTCCCGGTCCTCCGACATTGCGAATGCGGTCAGTGCGACGATCGGGATATTGGATCCGATGGGGCCGTCCTTGATCGTCCGCATTACCCGGGTGCCGTCGATGCCAGGCAGCTGGAGGTCCATCAGGATGATGTCCGGCTGGTATTCAAGGGCGCGCGCAATCCCATCCTCCCCGGAGCGCGCTTCAACTACATCGAAGCCCGCGTGTTGCAAGACATCACGCACTAGCTTCAAATTCAGCGAGTTGTCCTCGATGACAAGGACGCGACTTGGAGTTGCCATCTCAGTCTCGCTCCCAGTCCTCGGCGGCGATGCCGTGGCTAGCGTCGCGAACAATGAACTCCATTGGGGCATCGGCGTAGACCCGCAGCAGCCTGCGGTGATCCTCAGCGGTCGGCATGGACACGGCGAACGGCACCTTCTTCGAGTGCGCGAGGTCCCAACTCGTCTCAGGCTCAGTTTGCTCGACCTGACCGTCGCGGCGCAACGGAGATCTGCCGAGCTAGCGGGCTTCTATCGCAGAAAGCACTCACTCCCTCTGGGCCGTTGCCGCCATGATGGGCATATGTCGAAGCGGCCCGATGGACTTCGCCTGGTGTTCGAGGATGACTTCGATGCCGATGAGCTCGATCGAGATGTATGGATACCGCACTACCTGCCGGCGTGGAGCTCACGCGCTGAGACCGCAGCGACCTACGCCATTGCTGACTCCTGCCTCTCGCTGACAATTCCTCAGAGCCAGGGACTCTGGTGCCCTGACGACCATCAGCCGCCGCTCCGCGTGTCAGGGATTCAGTCCGGCAACTTCTCGGGGTCAGTCGGCAGCACGATCGGTCAGCAGCCCTATCGCGACGGCCTCACGGTTCGCGAGGAACAGCAGACGTTCTGGGGTTGGACCCCGAACCAGGGTTATATCGAGATGCGCACTCGCAGCGTCGTTACGCCGCGGTCGATGGTGGCGTTCTGGCTCGTCGGGCTCGAAGATCAGCCTCAGCGTTCAGCGGAGATCTGTGTCGCTGAGATGTTCGGTGATGCGGTCGAAACTGGTGAGTCAACGGCAGTTGGAATGGGGCTGCACGCCTTCCGAGACCCCTCTGTGACCGAGGACTTCCAGGCCGTACGACTGCCCATTGACGCGGCCGATTTCCACACCTATGCCGTGGATTGGACGGCCGACAGCGCGGTCTTCGTCGTTGATGGAGTGGATATCCGCTCGTGCCCGAAACCTCCGGCTTACCCGTTGCAGCTCATGATCGCCGTCTTTGATTTCCCGGCGAAGTCAAATGGCGCGGATGATGAGCAAGTCCCGGAGCTCATCGTCGATTACGTGCGCGGATACGAGCGCGAGGCGGGAGGGCAGTGATGGTCGAGCCAATTGTGACTGCTGGGATGGTGAGCGCGGACGATTATGAGCGACTGCGACGTAGCTACGCTGCTCTGCAAGATCAGTTCGACGCTGCAAACGAGGTGCTCACGGCAGTCGGCCGCTCGGCGGCCGACGCAGACACCGTCTTGACCACGATCCTCGAGAGCGCTTGCCGCTTATGTCGATCTGACGCCGCCCACCTCTACCTGCTCGAGGACGGTGTCTACCGGCTGATCAAGACTGTCGGGCTATCTGAGGAGTCCATCGCCTACATCGCCGAGCATCCGATGCCGATGGACCGGGAGACGTTGATCGGGCGGGTCGGGCTGGACCGCAAGACGCAGCAGATTCCTGACGTCGTGGCCGATCCGGGTTACGGCCGGCTCGATCTTCAACGCGTCGCTGGCTTCCGCACCACTATGGGCGCCCCGATGATCGTCGATGACAAGGTGGTCGGGGCAATGTCGATCTGGCGCAACAAAGTGAGTCCGTTCGGCGAGCCCGAAATGGCGATCGTAACCGCGTTCGCCGGGCAGGCAGCGATGGCGATCAATGGCGTCAAGCTCGTCCAAGAGCTCCAGGCGGGGCGCGCAGAGCTCGCCCGAAAGGTCGGCGAGCTCGAGGCTCTTAGCAACGTGGGCGAGGCCGTGAGTTCCAGTCTCGACGTCGATCACGTGCTCTCGACGATCGCCATGCACGCTGTCGAGCTGTCCGGCACCAGCGGCGGCTCGATCATGGAGTACGACGATTCTGAACGTCGGTTCATGGTACGAAGCGTCTACCGAACCTCTCCGGATGTTGTTGAGCGGTTACGCGAAGTACGCATCGATATCGATGCCACACTCGTCGGTCGCGCGGCCAAGGAACGTCGACCAATCGCCGTTCCCGACCTGAGCGCTGTTGACTTGGATCCCCACTTGCAGATCCTGTTCGATGACGGCTGGAGGTCTGTTGTCGCGGTGCCGATGTTGCGGGAAGAGCGAATCATCGGCTCGCTCGTCGTCCGCCGCAAAGTGACTGGTGACTTCACGGAGGAAACGCTCGACCTGCTCGAGACGTTCGCCAGTCAGTCTGCGCTAGCGCTCCTCAACGCACAGCTCTTCACCGCGTTACAGGAGCGAAGCGCCCAGCTCGAGATCGCGAGTCGACATAAGTCCGAGTTCCTGGCGAGCATGTCGCACGAGCTGCGGACGCCACTGAACGCGGTGCTCGGCTTTTCCGAGGTGCTCCTTGAGCGGATGTTCGGCGACATCAACGACAGACAGGAGGAATACCTCCGCGACATCCACAACTCGGGAAAACACCTACTCGAACTGTTGAACGAGATCCTGGACCTGTCGAAGGTCGAGGCGGGTCAGATGGAGCTGGAGTTCACGTCTCTGGACGTGCCAGCCGCCCTGGAGTACGCCGTCTCGATGCTGAGGGAACGCGCCACCGCGCACTCGATCGAGCTGCGAGTTGAGCTTGGGGAGCGGATCGGTGCCGTCGAGGCCGATGAGCTTCGGTTCAAGCAGGTCGTCCTCAACCTCGTGAGCAATGCGGTCAAGTTCACCCCGGACGGCGGGTCGGTCGTCATCCGGGCCGAGGAGGTCAACAATGACCTGCGGGTGACAGTCCAAGACACGGGCGTCGGAATCCCGGTCGAGGATCGTCAACGGATCTTCGAGTCGTTCCAGCAGGGCGGGCGCGGAGCGGCCCGCGAGGAGGGGACTGGTCTTGGCCTCACACTTTCGCGCCGGCTCGTCGCGCTGCTCGGGGGCCGGATGTGGCTGGAGAGCAAGGTCGGGGCCGGAAGTACCTTCGGATTCTCGATACCCGTACGGCGCGGCCGCAAGATCCAGCATGACGAGGAAACGCAGGCGTCGGCCTCCATCGTGGTGATCGAGGATGATCGCGCGTCATTGGACTTGCTCAGCGCCTACCTGTCCGGAGCGGCGATTCGGGTCACCACGACACGCGATGGTCAGTCTGGCCTTGATGTGATTCGGCACGACAGACCCTCGGCAGTGCTACTCGACATCGTGCTCCCGGGGATGGATGGCTGGGCCGTACTGCAGGAGCTGAAGTCGCAGGCGGACACTAAAGATATTCCCGTCATCGTTGTGTCGATCGTCGACGAACGGTCGCGTGGCGCCGCCCTAGGCGCGGAGGCCTATTTGGTCAAGCCGGTCAGTCGCGACGACCTGCTTGCGGCCCTCGCGGCTGTCGGGATTCCTGTTCGATAGCCTGCGGACCGAGCGCGAGCAAGGCGCTGTAATTACAGCGCAGGGTCGACGCTGCCGAACCTCAGCTTTGCGCCTCCGGGTCCTCTTCAGGTTCGAACGAGCTGCCTTCGCCCTCGGGCATGATGCCGATTTCAGCCCCTGCGACGGGCTTTTCCTCGCTCGCGGGTTTCTCGACATCGCGGGGATCCGATTGGCTCTCGTTCTGATCAGGGGCTTCCGGACCGGTCGTAGTGCTCATCGTGGGCTCCTCGGCGATTCGTGCTACGACACGAGCAGTACCCCCCAGTACCAACACGAATCACTGGAGTGCACTTCGCCCTGCCGGAGACTCAGATGGGTAGCACGATCCTAGGAGTGGCGCGCTTTGAGGCGTCGATCCGGGGCTGCCCCGTTGCAAGATCAAAGGTGCTGGCAAGAAGACGGGACAGTGCACAGGGTCAAGCAGTAGCGTGGGCGCGTGGGGGCACGGCAACGAGCCGATCTCGCTGAGTTGGCGGATTGGGTGGAAGGACTACGCGCGGCGGCACAGCAGGCACGCGACGACGGCAACCTCGTCCTGGCTGAAGCATTGGATGTCACTCGCTTCGAGGTCTATGAAAGCTATCTCGACGAGGAGTTGCATCAACAAGTCAGTCCGCCGGGACGTAGGGCTCTGCAATAGTGATGACGCGGATCTTGCTGCCCGCGATTGGTGCGTGATCAGCCGCGTCAGTCCGTAGCGGAGATCCAGTCGTGGTCACACGCGCTGCGCCGTGGATGGGGCCCGGTTATGCGTGCGTCATTGGTGGCGGGTGGGAGATGCGCGGTAGAGACAAGCGAATACCGCTCCTGATTAGAGTGCCCAGTCATCAAGACTGGGCATCGACGTCACCGCCGTTGAACGGCTGGGCCCAGGTCGCCCACATCAGTGCTGGGATCCGTCAAGACGTCGGCTTTGGTTCGCCAGCGGTCAGTTTCCGTCGGGCGCACTTGAGTCTTTGCGACGGTGAGGACGTCTAGGCGGGGCGGGTCCGGCTAGGGCGGCTACGAGATTTGCTTTGAGTCGGCCGAGGACCATCCCCCAGGCGACTTCCATGAACGCTGCCTGTTCGGCGGTGTTGACTAGTTGATGCACGACGACTCGGCTGCCCCTCTGGTCGGGGTAGATGCGCAGGTAGCCGGTGAGCGGGTGCCCTGGCACGGGGATGTTGCCGTCGTCGAAGTCCCAGGTCATCACGATCAGGTCAGGCGGGATTATGAACTCGTACCGTCCTCGGACTTCGGTGCCCCATTCGAGGGTGGCCGCGAACTCGCCTCGGTCGATGCGGACCGGGACCTGGAGCCAGCGGGAGTACAGCTCAGCGTCGGTCAGTGCCTGGAAGGTGGTTTCGGGCGGCGTCGTCACGTTCACCTCCGCGACCACGGCCGGCCTGGTGGACGTTGCGGTGAGCTCGCGCTCGGGAAGGTCATCTGCCGGCCGCCACTTGTCCGGGTCCTCCAGCGCGCCGTGCAGGCCGGCAAGGGCTGCGGGTTTGGCCCGGTAGCGACGAGAGGTCCCCACTTTGGTCATCTCCACCAGTCCGGCGCGCCGCAGCACGCCCAGGTGCTCCGAGATGGTGGCCCCGGTCAGGTCGAACGCCGCGGCGATGTCACCGGCGGCCAGTTCCCGATCCCAGATGCGCGCCAGGATTTCGCGACGGGTGCGGGACCTGAGCGCTCGCATCGTGGCGTCAAGGTCTGCCACAGCCGTTGCCTCTCATCGTCAGCAACCTTAGTATTACGGCAACTGCCTAATTAGGCGCTCACCAAAGGAGGAGATGGTGGCCAAGTACCTGGTGCTCTACCGGTCGACCATGACCGCGGAAGAGCAGATGAGCCAGAACAACCCGGAGCAGGCTCAGGCCGGAATGGATGCCTGGATGGCTTGGGCTCAACAGGCCGGGGACGCGATCGTCGACCTTGGTGTCCCACTTCGCGTTGTCGAGGCCGGCGGAGACTCCGGCGACCCTGTCGGAGGCTATTCGATTCTCCAGGCCGACTCGCCCGAAGCGCTGAGCAAGGTGCTCGCTGGCCACCCACACACCGCGATGGGTGGCACCATCCAAACGCTGGAGTTACTTCCCATGCCGGGAATGTAACGACACGGCAAGATCGACGAACTCGGGCAGTTGCAGAACGGCCCGGTAGGGCAGCTGGCAAGGAGACCGGCGCAGTGGCGCGCAGGCACATCGTCTCCCAGACCCTCGCGCTGTTGTGTTGGAACGCGGCCTCTGGCGCCTCAACCGCCTCGAACGCTGACCACCGGCACAGCATCACACCACGGCAATGACCAGCCTCCCAACGTTCGCGGGGATCGCCTCGACGATGATCTTTGCCTGGAGCGTCCTGCCGATGCTGGCCAGGGCGCACCGCACCCGAGACCTTTGCGTCGTACAGTCTTGGCAACCTCATACTGGCCAACGTCGGCAACGCCGTGCACTCCATCTACATGTTCAGCCTCCCGGTGGTTCCACCTGGGCCCGGCACAGCTTCTACCTCACGACCAGCTGGTTGATGCTGATCTGGTGCCTGCGGTAGAAGCACGTCCCCAGCTCTCCGCAAACCACCCTGACCCTGACGAACGGTTCACACGTGCCGTCGCCAACCAGGCCTCGACCGACATCAATTCTCATCGGCCGCGGCGGCGATCCTTACCCCTCTGGCGGGGCTGACCGAGGCATACGCTGCTGAGATGTCGTACCGGGCTCGTGCCGCACGCGTTGAGGACGTACACAGGTTCGCTATGGAGATGCCGCACGTGACGGTCACGAGCGGTACGAAGGACAACCCGGTTTACCAGGTGGGCGGCAAGTCCTTCGTCTTCTTCAGGAATCCTCGACCCGACGCCGTCGACCCGGACAGCGGCGAGCGTTACCGCGATGTCATCGTGTTCTGGGTTGCGGACGAGGCCGAGAAGCAGGCGCTGATCCAAGACGAGTCGACACCGTTCTTCTCCACCACCCACTTTGACGGGCATTCGTCGGTGCTCGTGCGGGCCAGCCGCTTGAGCGAGCTGTCCTTGGCGGAGTTGCAGGAAATCGTCCAGGACGCGTGGCTCGCCAGGGCGTCGCGGCACCGTGCCGAGCAGTGGCTGAGCAGCCATCCGGCCGGCGGTCTGCCGTCCGCCGGCTGAGGATCCAACGACTAACGCTACCGGCAAACCAGACCATTGGATCCAACGCCCGGGGGCGAACGGTGGGGTCGGTCCACTCCAACACCGCCACCCGCGGCCGTGGTCGAGGGATCGCTGCCCGGATCCGCCTGACGGCCGACGCCTGACAAGCTAAGTCCTCGAGCCAGGTAAGAGCGGCTCGAGCGGCGCCGCGCTTTCGCCGAGCCGCGTGAAGCCGGCGAAGGGCTCTTGGCTTGTCGGCGGTTCTTCGTCGCGGATGGATTGCCGGCGGTCCATTTGCTGAATAAGCTCTAGGACTCCAGCCCGCGGCGCTCCGTAAATCTGGTAACTGCTTTCCCTCTCGAGGAAGTCGACATATGCGGTGGCGACGTGCTCGGTGATGACCTCCATGTGGTGAACCATTGACTCCGCGTCCGGGTGGACCTGGACGACCGTGACCAGGTTCGCCTCGGGATCCGCGTATGCCTCGAACGACAGCAGGCGGGGTTCGTTCGGCTCGACAGTCGTGTCGATGTAGTTCGCGAACCAGGCCTTGAACTCCTCGAGTTTGCCCGGCTTCACCCTGTGTGTTCCGATGAAAATGAATGGCGCAGTCATGACGGTCTCCTTTGTGGCTTCACATCCGACCTTCGGGGGTGATACCGGAAATATGCGGTGCGCTGCATCGCGGGGGCATCGGCAACGCGGGCCAGTTTGGCCAGTGGGGAATGGGTACTTCTACCCAGCTTTCGGCGGCGGGATGATTGGGCGGGAAGGGGCCGGCATGGCGGACGGTGGGATCCAGTTGGGCCAAGCTCGGGGGTTGCATGCGCAGTCGCGATGGCTTGAGGCGTACGAGCATTTTTCTGCTGCCGACCACGCCGAGCAGCTGGACGCTGAGGATCTGGAGCGCTACGCCGAGGCGGCACAAATTCTCGGTCGGGGCGATGAGGCTATCCGGATCCTTCGGCGAGCGTTCAACAGGCGCATCGATGCCGGTGAGCTGGACCGAGCGATCACGTCTGCTTTCTGGCTGTGGCAGGCCTTGATCATCAACGCAGAGTTCGCGCGGGCCAGCGGATGGACTGCACAGGTGCGGCGCACTATGCCGGACGTGGACAACGGATGGCTGCTCGTCCCCGAGGCCTACTTCCTCATTGCGGGTGCTAATTACAACCACGCTGTCCAGCTCTTGGCGCGCGCGGCCGATGCGGGCTCTCGACAAGGTGAGACAGATTTGGTCGCCTTCGCTACCTGCGTCTGGGGTCGGGCGTTGATCAAGGCAGGCAGGGTCAAGGAGGGCCTCAGCCGGCTCGATGAAGCGATGCTCACCGTAGTGGACCGCGACACGTCGCCACGCGCGACGAGCATGTTGTACTGCAGCGCGATCGCCACATGTCATGAAGCTCGGGAGTTTGCCAGGGCTCGCGAGTGGACGGATGCCCTGGGGGCGTGGCTCGACTCATTGCCCCGACTGGGCGGAGCCTATTTCGGCAATTGCCGGGTCTACCGGGCACACCTGATGTGCTTGCGCGGTTCCTGGCGGGAGGCTCTCGACGAAGTGGCTTTCGTCTGCGACGACCTCAGCGGAAACTACGGCCAGCTGGTTGCCAGCCACGCCTACTATCAGCTCGGCGAGATATACCGGCTGCTAGGCAACCCTGAGGCCGAGGCCAGTTACCGTCGGGCAGGAGAGTTGGGCGGGCCGACACAGCCGGGCCTTTCCCTGCTACGGCTAGCACAAGGCGAAGTCGACAGGGCGGTGCTCGGCATTCGACGAGCCCTTGCTGAGACTGAGGGGCAGCTCGAGCGCCTCGACCTGCTCTCAGCCGGCGTCACGATCATGCTGGCGCTTGGCGACGTCGATGCCGCGCGGGAGGCGGTGGACGAGCTGGCTGGCATCGCCGCTGTCTACACAACCCCTGGCGCTCAAGCCGAACTTGCCGCCGCGCGCGGGGCGGTCGCCCTCCACGAAGGCGATGCCACAAGAGCCCTGCCACTGCTGCGAAGCGCGGCCCAGTCCTGGCGTGAGATCGGCGCCCCACACGCTGTGGCGACGGTTTCGGTCATGATCGGTCTCGCGTGCCAGGCGGTTGGTGACGACGACGGCGCCCAGGTCGAGCTCGACTCGGCGAGGTCAGCCTTCGCGCGTCTTGGCGCCCGCCCCGATCTGCGCCGTGTGGAGGACGTGCTGCATTCCCCGCAGGCTGCTGGCCCCCGAGGTTTGAGCGCACGCGAGATTGAAGTGCTCACGCTGGTCGCCGCTGGCAGGACGAACCACGCGATCGCGATGGAGCTGTTTGTCAGCGAAAGAACGGTGCATCGCCACATCAGCAACATCTTCGACAAGCTGGGCGTCAACTCCCGCACGGCTGCAGCCTCGTATGCCATTCAGCACCGCATCGTCGATGTCGGGATCCTCTGATCAGGCGACGATCAGGAACGCAGCGCCGCCGACGGCGCGTGTGGGTGCGGTAGAGGCACGGTTGCTGATGCTGGCCTCACAGTCTGATGGTGAAGAGGGCTTCGCGCATGTGGCGGCATTCCCGCAACCCAACGGCATGCGGATCGCGTCGGCGATATCGCAGATCTCCATCAGCAGCCTGACAGTTGCGCCAGGCCGATTTGTTGCCCATGCGGGCGACTGGGTGCCGCACAACACGTCTCCACGATGCCGAAGCTCGAGTGCGCAGGCTTCAGGCGGCGATCGTGGCCGGTGTCGATCCTGCCGCTCTCGTCGAGGCGATAAATGAGACACAGGCGCAATGCGAAGCAGCCCAGGTCGAGCTGCAACATACCGCCGCACCGGATGCCATGTCCTCAGAGGACATATGCGCTGATCAAGTCCTTGGGCGAGATCGCGCCTCTGCTCAGCCAAGCCGATCCGACGCAGCTGTAACGAGGCCCTTCGGCTGGAAATGACCTATGACGAGAAACGGTCAGCGTGACGATCCGCCCCATGCGTAGGGCTCGTGAACGTGTCCGAGGGGGGACTTGAACCCCCATGCCCTGTCAAGGGCACTAGCACCTCAAGCTAGCGCGTCTACCTATTCCGCCACCCGGACCTGATGCGGCACCTCACGGGGCGCCCACGAACTATAGCAACTTGCGTGGTCTCGCCGAAGGGGTTCTAACGGGCCGAAGCGCAGGCGACTGAGGGCGTCGGCCAAGATGAACTGGTGAGCGCGGACTACCTGCCAGAGGCTGAGGTTGTCGAGCTGTGTCAACAGCTGATCAGGATCGATACCTCAAACTACGGAGCAGAACCGAGTCCGGGTGAGCGGAGTGCCGCCGAACGCGTAGCGGAGTTGCTCGACGAGGTCGGAATCGAGAGCGAACTGTTAGAACCCGAGCCCAATCGCACCTCCGTAGTTTCGCGTTGGGAACCTGAAGGTGTCGACACATCGCTGTCGCCGTTGCTGATACACGGGCACCTTGACGTAGTGCCTGCCAATGCCGACGACTGGTCGGTTCCGCCGTTCTCCGGCGAGGTGGTCGACGGCTGTGTCTGGGGTCGAGGCGCTGTGGACATGAAGGACTTCGACGCGATGGTTCTCAGCGTGGTGCGCGCTCGGGCTCGGGTCGGCGCGGCGCCCCGGCGGCCGATCCGAATGATCTTCACCGCTGACGAGGAGGCCGGCGCCGGACTGGGTGCGCGTTGGCTGATCGATAAGCATCGCGATGTCGTGGAGGATTGCCAGGAGGCGATCGGAGAGGTTGGCGGATTCTCACTCACCGTTCGAGATGATCTTCGTCTTTACTTGATCCAGACCGCCGAGAAGGGGATGGCCTGGCTGAATCTGATTGCCGACGGTCGGACCGGCCACGGCTCGCTGCGTAATGATCGAAATGCGATCACTGAGCTCAGTGCGGCGGTCACCAAGATCGGCACTTACCACTGGCCGCGCAGGATCACTGGTCCGCAACGCGCCTTTCTGGAGGCAATCGCGGAGGCGTTTGAAGTTGATCTTGATCCGGAGCAGGTCGAGAGAACACTGGCTCGCCTGGGCGGCATCGCGCGGATGGTTGGTGCGACGATGTCGAACACGGCCAACCCAACGATGCTCTCGGCCGGCTATAAACACAACGTGATTCCAGGCCGCGCCACGGCTGGCATCGACGGCAGGTTTTTGCCGGGAAGCCACGACGAGTTCTATGACACCATCGACGATCTGATAGGTGACAAGGTCCGCTACGAGATCGTTGCCCACCATCCGTCGGTCGAGACCGAGTTCGCGGGCGCATTGGTCGACGCTATGCAGGCCAGCCTTGAAGCAGAAGATTCTGGTGCCCGTGCCGTGCCCTACATCTTCAGTGGGGGAACCGACGGCAAGGCCTGGCATCACGTTGGCGTTCGGTGCTTTGGGTTTGCACCCTTGCGCTTGCCGCCTGACCTGGACTTCGTCGGGATGTTTCACGGCGTCGATGAGCGGGTGCCCACCGAGTCCCTGGAGTTCGGCGCCCGCGTCCTGGACAGATTCCTTGACCGGGCTTGAGCGTCGAATGTGAGCGCACACTATATTGGCCGCCAATGACGGTGCGTCGTGTCGAATACCAGGTGGAGCGGGTCCGGCTGGGCCGCCACCTCTCGCGTAACGCCGTTCGGCAGTTGCTGACCGACCATGCCGAGTACGGCGGCTGGGAACTTGCCCGGCTGCGGCGCTACCGAGATGGCAGTCGCGACGCCTGGATCCGTCGCAAGATCATCCGAATGACACGGAGCTAGTTCCGGGCGGCGTTCGGCCCGCCGGAGACATCGTCGAGTGCCGAGGCAATCTCGGCTGGCAGCCTCTGATCCTCGACGGCAAGCGCTGGAACCAGCTGACCGGCAGTACGCGCGCCGAGGAGTGGTGCGGTAACCCCTGGAGCGTCCCGCACCCAAAGCAGGGCCACTTGGAGGGGCATGAGATCTAGTCCGTCGGCTGCCCGAACGACTGCCTCCACGACGCCACGACTGCGCGATTCGAGATAGGGCTCGACGAACCATGCGAAGTGGTCAGTCGCCGCCCGGGATCCGCGTGGGGTGCCATTCCGGTATTGCCCGGTAAGTACGCCTCGCCCCAATGGAGACCACGGGAGGAAGCCCATGTCGAAAGCCCGCACGGCTGGCAGCACCTCGACCTCGGCGCGGCGAGCTAGCAGCGAGTACTCCACCTGAGCACTCGTGATCTGTGTCCGGCCCGGAAACGCCCGTTGCCAGGTGGCGGCCTGCGCCGTTTGCCAGCCCACGAAGTTCGACACTCCCGCGTAGCGCACCCTGCCCGTCGAGACCGCATAGTCGATCGCATCGAGCGATTCCTCCACGGGAGCCTCGCCCCAGGCGTGGATCTGCCAGAGATCGATGTAGTCGCTCTGCAGCCGCCGCAGCGACCCATCAAGATCGCGAAGCAGTGCCCGCCGCGACGTGTCGACGATGCGCTTGCCGTCTCTGATCACGAAGCCGGCCTTCGTAGCGATGACGACTTCGTCCCGGTTCCCAAGCTCGCGAATCAGTTTGCCGACGATGCGCTCGGCATCACCGGCCCCGTACGCGGCGGCGGTGTCGATCAAGGTGCCACCGGCGTCGCAGAACATTTCCAGCAGGGCATGGGCGTTCTCGGCGGATGTGTCGCGGCCCCAGGTCATGGTGCCGAGCCCGAGCCGCGACACCCGCAGCCCGCTGCACCCCACCTGCCGAGTTTCCATGGGGGAGACCTTAACGACCCGTGACCGTCTCCGCTGTCTGAGCGTCGTAGCCGCCCCGGCAACCTGACCCCACTACCGTGTCTGGCATGCGCCTCGCGCTCAACCTCGGCTATCTGGTCGGATCTGATGATCCGCACGGACAGCTGCGACTGGCTCAGCACGCCGAGACCCTTGGTTTCGCGGTGGTCTGGGCGTCTGAGGCGTACGGCTCGGACAGCCCCACCGTGCTCGCCTGGCTCGCCGCTCAGACCTCGACGATCGATGTGGGGTCAGCGGTGATGCAAATTCCAGCCCGAACACCGGCAGCGACAGCGATGACCGCTGCGAGCCTGGATGTGCTGACCGCAGGCCGCTTTCGCCTCGGCCTCGGCGTATCGGGACCCCAGGTGTCCGAGGGCTGGCACGGCGTACGGTTCGACAGGCCGTTGTCCCGAACACGGGAGTACATCACCGTCGTCAGCAAAGCTCTGTCGAGGTCAACGGTGACCTTTCAGGGCGAGCACTATCAGCTACCCCTGCCTGATGGTTCCGGCAAGCCGCTGAAACTGACCATTGCACCGATCAGCGAGCACATCCCGATCTACCTGGCGGCCGTCGGGCCGAAGAACCTCGAGTTGGCCGGCGAATTGGCTGACGGATGGCTCGCCATCTTCTACGCCCCAGAGTTCGCGCCAGAGCAGTTGGAGCGGGTGCGGTCGGGCCGATCCCAGGTGGGCAAGAACCTGGAGGGGTTCGACATCGTTCCCAGTATCCCGTTGGTGGTCGGCGCCGATCCCCGCAGATGTGCCGACCAAGTCCGTGGCTACGCGGCTCTCTATCTGGGCGGCATGGGCAGCCGCGACCGGAACTTCTACAACGCGCTTGCGGTGCGGATGGGGTTTGGCGATACCGCGGCAATGGTGCAGGACCTGTTCTTGAGCCAGCGTTATCGGGACGCCATGGCGGCCGTGCCCTTCGATTTCATCGACCAGACCTCGCTACTCGGAGATCGTGATCGGATCGCCGAGCGGTTCCAAATTCTCGCCGCATCGGGAGTGACTACCTGCGCATTGGCACCATACGGCGGTTCCGTCGATGAGAAGCTCAATGCCCTCACCATGGCCACTGAGGCGCTCGAGCGCTCTGGAGTCGGACCCTAGTCGATCATCGATGCGCTCAGCTGGGTGGCAAAGGGCTCAGCACCCCGGTGATCAGCAAGACGGCCACCAGCGCGGCCAATGCACACCGATAGATCACGAATGGCATGAACGTGTGCGTGCTCACGTAACGCAGCAACCAGGCGATCACTGCATAACCAATGGCGAACGAGATCACAGTTGCCAGCACAATCGGGCCCCAGGCTGGTGGCACCGGGTCGGAGGAAATGTCGGCGAGCTTGAAGAGGCCGGAGCCAACGACGGCCGGTATGGCCAGCAGGAAGGAGTACTTCGCGGCCGCCACTCGTTGGTAGCCGAGCGCCAGCCCACCGGCGATGGTCGCTCCTGATCGGGAAACGCCCGGGATCAAGGCAAGCGACTGCACGAGACCGAGGAAGAGGCCGTGCGACCACGTCAGGGACTCCAGCGGGCGCGAATTCAAGGCCACCCGATCGATCACGCCGATGATGATGCCGAAGCCGGCGAGCATGGCGGCGGTGGTCCAGAGGTTTCGCAGCCCATGATCGATTGCGTCCTGGAACACCAGCCCGAGCACTACGATCGGAATCGATCCGATGATCACCAGCCAACCCAGCCTGGCCTCTGGATCGTTGCGCGGCAACTTGCCGATCAAGGCCAGCACCCAACTCTTGATGATCAGCCAGATGTCCTTGCGAAAGTAGATGATCACGGCAGTCTCGGTGCCGAGCTGGGTGACCGCAGTGAACGCCGATCCGGGATCTTGGCCGCCGAAGAACTGTCCAACGATGGACTGATGGGCACTTGAGGAAATGGGGAGGAACTCTGTCAGGCCTTGCACGATGCCAAGCACCAGTGCCTCCAGCCACCCCATTGCTACCGCTCCTCGCCTTGCCGCCGCCCTGCTTGCGGGGGCACCGGTCCACCGTAGATGGTTCCGTCCTAGCAACCTGGCCGCTTGGGCGGCGCGGGCCGTGATCCACGCCACACTGGATAAGCCAGCCGTGTAGAACTGTTGGGTGACCATCCATCACAGCCACCCGTTCGAGGTTGGCGAGCAGGACCGGAACCCGCTTCGCCGTTTCCGGGGTCGGATGACGTCCCCAGTCAGTATCTGGGCGGCCGCCGGTGGTGCCAGCCGGGCCGGCTGGACCCTGTCGTCATTCCTGGTTGTTGACGGAGATCCGGGCGAGGTGATGGGAGTGGTGGATGAGGAGTCCGCGCTTGCCGACATCTTGCCTCAGAGCGCGACGGTGACCGTCAACCTCCTGGGATGGGGTCAGCGCGCCTTGGCCGATGCATTCGCCGGAGTAGCACCCGCCCCTGGCGGTCCTTTTGCGCTGGCCGACTGGGAGGACACCAAATGGGGACCGGTGCTGACGAACTCCCTCGGTTGGATCGGTGCCCGGCTGCGTCAGGATCCTGACCGTGCGGGTTGGGGCTTGCTGGTCCGAGCGATGGTGGAGCGGGTAGAGATCCAGGCGGATCCGGCCGACGAACTGCTGTGTTATGTACGCGGCCGGTACCGTTCCCTGACTCTCTAGAGTCGCGCCTCTGTAACCTCGGCGCATGACAACGGTCCTGCTGATCCGCCACGGCCGAACCTCGGCGAACACCGCCGGGCTGCTTGCCGGACGCTCGTCGGGGATCGTGCTCGACTCGGCTGGTGTCCAGCAGGCAGCTGAACTGGCCACCCGTCTCGCTCCTGTGCAGTTGCAGGCTATTGTCAGCTCGCCGCTGCGCCGCTGCCGGCAAACAGCTCAGGCACTGATCGCCGCGCAGTCCGACGGCTGTGCGTTTGCCGTGGATCAAGGCCTGGTCGAATGCGGTTACGGCGAGTGGACCGGGAGGTCGCTGCGTGAGCTCAGCAAAGACAAATTGTGGGGCGCGATCCAGCAGCAACCTTCAGCCGTACGATTTCCCGGCGGGGAATCGATGGCGGAGATGTCCACGCGGGCGATCGCGGCAGTGCGTGCCTGGGACACCCGCATGGAAGCTGAGTATGGGAGTGCTGCCATCTGGGCGGCGGTGTCGCACGGCGACCCGATCAAGGCGATCCTGGCCGACGCGCTCGGCATGCACTTGGACACCTTCCAGCGGATTGTGGTGGATCCGGCGTCTGTTTCGATCGTCCGCTACACCGCGGCTCGACCGTACGTGATCACGGTCAACTCGCCAACGGTCGATCTGGCCACCTTCCTGTCGCCGCCGCGCAAAAGATCGCGCGCCCGCCGGCCGACGTCCTCGAATGATGCGCCAGTTGGAGGAGGCCTGGGCGCTGCCGAAACGGCAGATTAGGCGCCCGAGGGGCGGCCTGGCGACTCCCGGAATGCTTTAGGAGCAGATTGCCTCACTGACTTACCCTGTTACGCATGGCGATTCTGGTGCACCGCTATGACGCGCCCGATCGGTTCGTGGCAGGAACAGTTGGACAGCCTGGGGAACGGACCTTTTTCCTGCAGGCGCGGGAAGGGAACCGCATCACCAGCGTGGCCTGCGAGAAGCAGCAGGTCTTGGTGCTGGCCGAACACCTGGATCGGGTGCTTGACGAGGTGCTGCGGCGCAGCGCGGGCGGGGTTGATGTCCCGCCGGCTTCGTCCAAGGCGCGTGACACGGACCCTCTGGATGCGCCGATCACTGAGGAGTTCCGGGTCGGCACCATGACCATTGCCTGGGATCCGAGCATCGACCGAATCGTCATCGAGCTGTTCTCCAACGTCGATGTCGATGAGGAGAGCAATCAGGCAGCAACGGCGTCAAGCGCCGAGGAGCCCGACGAGATCGACGCCGATGAGGTCTTCGTGGTCAAGATCACTGCCTCGTACGCGCGGGACTTCGTGGCCCGTGCTCAAGCTCTGGTGGCCGCTGGCCGGCCATCATGTCCGTTCTGCCTGCAGCCGATCGATCCGCACGGGCACGTCTGCCCACGCGCGAACGGCTACCGTCGCCCGTTGTTCGACTGATTCGCTTTGACTGCCGATGATCTTGGTCGCCTGAACAAGGATGGTGACTCCCTGCCGCCTCATCCAGCATTGACGGCAGAGCTGGGGCGGGCCGACGTTCAGATCATCGGCCGCCTGCTGCAAGCGTCGAACGCCACCTTCCTGGCCGAGTTCGAGACCAATGGGAGAACCATTGAATGCGTCTACAAGCCGCTGGACGGCGAGCGGCCGCTTTGGGACTTTCCGCACCGTACTCTCGGGCTCCGGGAGGTTGCCGCGTACCAGGTGTCGCGGATCGGCGGCTTCGACTGCGTACCTGTCACTGTGCTGGCTGAGGGACCGTTCGGGCCCGGGTCGCTTCAGGTGTGGGTAGAGGTCGATGAGGCGGCCACCAACAAACTGGTCGATCTTGTTCCAAGCTCGTCGGTTCCCAAGCAAGGTTGGTTTGCCGCCGTGGAGGGCCTTGATGCGGAGGATCATCCGGTGTCGGTGATCCACGCCGATGTTGCCGACCTGCGGTTGCTCGCGGTCTTCGACGTCTTGATCAATAATGCCGATCGCAAGGGTGGCCACATTCTCGGTAGCGCTGGCCGGGTATTCGGAGTTGATCATGGGGTGAGCTTCCACACTGATCACAAGCTGCGGACATTGCTGTGGGGCTGGGCAGGTTCGGAGCTGAACCTACGAGAACTGACCGCGGTACGAAAAGCGCGTGACGAGGCACCCGACCAGCTCAGTGAGCTGCTCACTAATCACGAGATCGCAGCCCTGGTGCGACGTGCGGATCTATTGCTGAGTCGGCGGCGACTGCCGCGACCACGCGGTCAGTGGCCCTCGATCCCGTGGCCACCGTTCTGACGGTCACCGGACTCTCGCCCGGATAGGGTGACGCCATGCAGGCTTGGAGCTACCGTCCGGTGCCTACGCTCCCGCATTCATCGGCGGTTCCTCCGTTCAAGGCCTTCGACACCGCCACGCAACAGCTGGTCCCGATCGGTCCGGATACCGGAACAGCATCCATCTACGTCTGCGGCATCACTCCCTATGACGCGACTCACATCGGCCACGCCAATACCTACATCGCCTTCGATCTGCTGCACCGTCTCTGGCGCGATCGCGGGCTCGAGGTGAATTACGTCCAGAACGTGACCGATATCGACGACCCGCTACTGGAGCGCGCCACCGCTACCGGAGTCGACTGGGCCATCCTCGCAGAACAGCAGACGCAGCTGTTTCGGGAGGACATGGCGGCACTCAACGTCCTGCCACCGCGACACTATGTCGGAGCGGTCGAGTCCATGCCGTTGACCGTGGATCTGATCGACCACCTGCGGAAGCGCGAAGCTGTCTATCCGGTGGACGACAGCGAGTTCCCGGACCTGTACTTCGCGCGGGAAAGTGACGCGGACTTCGGCTCGCTGTCACATCTGACCGAGGAGGAGGCTATCGCGCTGTTCGCCGAGCGAGGCGGTGATCCGGATCGGCTGGGCAAAAAGGCCCCCTTGGACTGCCTGGTTTGGCGACATGCACGGGAGGGAGAGCCGAGCTGGGAGTCCGTGTTCGGTGCCGGACGGCCTGGATGGCACATCGAGTGCACTGCCATTGCACTGGATCGGCTTGGAGCGACCTTCGATGTGCAAGCGGGCGGCAGCGATCTGATCTTCCCGCACCACGAGATGTGCGCGGCGCAGGGCCGAGTGGCCACCGACCAACCGTTTGCTCGCGCGTACCTGCACAGCGGCATGGTGGGTCTGGACGGGGAGAAGATGTCCAAATCCAAGGGAAACCTGGTGTTCGTGTCTGCATTGCGCGAGTCCGGCATCGACCCGATGGCGATTCGACTCGCGTTGCTCGACCACCACTACCGCGAAGACTGGGACTGGAACGACGACTTGCTCGCCTCCGCGCAGAGCCGCCTCAACCGTTGGCGTGAGGCGGTCCGGCTGGATGCCGGCCTGAACGCCGACGACGTACTGGTGCAGGTGCGCGCCGCTCTCGCTCATGATCTTGATGCGCCTGCTGCGCTGGCTGCAGTGGATGCGTGGGCTGGCGCCTCGGTCGCGATCGACAGTGACGACGCCGAAGCTCCAGTGCTCGTTGCACGCGCCTGCGAGGCGCTTCTCGGTGTGGTGCTGTAGCGCTATCCGGAGTTGTCGGCGTCCATGGCTGCCCGGGCAACCGCTGACGCTGACAAGTCGGAGTAAAGTGATCACGACGAGTTGAGAACTCGCGCGTGTACCGGGGTCGGTGCAAGTCCGAACCGGCGGTGATAGTCCGCGACCCCGCTGCTCAGGCAGCGGGTTGATGTGGTGAAACTCCACAACCGACGGTGAAAGTCCGGATGGGAGGTTCACGCGAGCGCCTTGTCGTCGTGCAGAAGCTGCGCGGCGGATGGCTCTCCACCCCGGCATTCGTGCGACCGGATGAGTGGAGGGATCAATGGATCTCCAAGAAGTACTCCTGCGGTTGCTGAAGGCCGAACTCACTATCGGATCGAGCGCCATTCTGTGGCGGGAGATCATCGGTAACGGGTTCGGATTGGCAAGCGCTCTGCTGGGCATGTGGCGCAAGGTCGCCGCGTGGCCCGTCGGCATCGTGGGCAATGTGCTGCTGTTCACGGTTTTTGTCGGCACCGCGATCGGTGGCCCGTTCGACACCCCGCAGAAGCTGGATCTGTGGGGTCAGGCCGGCCGCCAGATCTTCTTCATCATTGTCAGCGTGTACGGCTGGGTGCGCTGGTACCAGTACCGGAAGTCGCACGCGCAGGAAGGCGTCGGGGTACGGCCGAAGTGGGCAGGCGCGAGCGGACGAATTCAGCTGCTCGTCGGCGCCATGGCACTGACCTCGATCTTCTACTTCGTGCTCAAGGCGCTGGGTTCCTGGGGACCGCTGGCTGACGCATGGATCCTGACCGGTTCGATCTTGGCGACGTACGGGATGGCCCGGGGGTGGGTGGAGTTCTGGCTGGTCTGGATCGCAGTCGACCTGGTCGGCGTTCCGCTGCTACTGATCGCCGGCTACTATCCATCGGCGATCATGTACATCGTCTATGGCGCGTTCTGCGTAGTCGGCTTCGTGGCCTGGCTACGAATAGAACGCCGGGAACGGGTCGAAGCCGCTCCCAGCATCGCTTCGCCAGCGGTGGAAACCGTCGGCTGAGTCATCGGATCTGCGGCGGTCAACCTGAGAGCTTGGACATGCAGCCCGCGTGTCACCAAGTTCATTAGGCTGGCCGCCGTGCCTGGCGCCAAGTCCTTCGACACTCTCTTTGCTGAGCTCACTGCCAAGGTCGACCGTCACGACCCTGAATCCTCGACGGTTGCCCGGGTCGAAGCCGGGGTGCACGAGATCGGTAAGAAGATCGTCGAGGAGGCGGCCGAGGTGTGGATGGCCGCGGAGTATCAGTCGAAGGAACAGGCTGCCACAGAGATCAGCCAGCTGCTGTACCACATCCAGGTGCTGATGCTGGCCCTTGATCTTGACCTCGAAGATATCTACGAGCGCCTGTGACCACACGCCTAGGCTAAGAGCCGTGAATTCGACGCTGCCTGGCATGGAGAAGCCGGTGATCAAGGTCGCCGTGCCCAACAAGGGCTCGTTGTCCGATCCTGCCGCCGAGATGCTGCGCGAGGCTGGCTACGCCCAACGATCGGATGACGAACTGGCGCTCTTCGATGATGTCAACGGCGTCGAGTTCTTCTACCTGCGGCCACGGGACATTGCTGTCTATGTCGGTGAAGGGACTCTGGACGTCGGCATCACCGGCCGAGACATGTTGCTCGACTCGGGTGCGCATGCCAGCGAAGTCATGCCGTTGGGGTTCGGGCGCAGCCGGTTCCGCTTTGCAGCACCGAAGGGCAGCTCAATGTCGGTAGATCAGCTGCATGATCTCCGGCTGGCGACGTCCTACCCAGGACTCGTTGGGTCCTATCTGGACAACCTGGGAATCAGCACTCGGCTCATAGCGTTGGACGGCGCCGTGGAAACCGCGATCCGGCTTGGAGTTGCCGATGCCATTGCCGATGTAGTCGAGACCGGCACTACATTGCGTCAGGCCGGCCTGGAGCTGTTCGGCGATCCGATCCTGTATTCCGAAGCGATCTTGATCCGCCGTACGGGTGCGGAACCGCCGTCCGGCCTGGACCAGCTGGAACGCCGGCTGAACGGCGTTCTGGTCGCCCGCAATTACGTGATGATGGACTACGACGTCACCGACGCTCTTGTCGACGAAGCCTGCGCGATCACGCCGGGACTGGAGTCGCCTACGGTGTCACCACTTGCGAAACAAGGATGGCGCGCAGTCCGAGCTATGGTGCCGCGGGCGGATGCTCAGCAGATCATGGACGACCTGTGGGCCCTGGGTGCACGGGCAATCCTGGTCACCGACATCGCGGCCTGTCGCATCTAGCGTCAGTACCAGTGGCTGATCAAGATCTCGATCACGACAGCTACGTGGCGCGGCCACGTCGGGTACGACTGATCGCAATTATTGCCAGCGTTGCACTCTGCGTACTCGCTGCTATCGGTTGGCTGTTGCTGCCCGCTGAGATCCGCGCATTGTTCCCGCTGACACATCGGTTGGCGCTGCTCGTCATTTTGGCATTCACCATTGCCGCTATGGCGATCTTGGCAAGCAGCTACGTACGCGCCGACAGCTCGGGCCTTCGGATTCGCAACGCTCTGCGGCTACACCAGGTGCCCTGGGAGCGCGTGCACAAGATCATTCTGCGCCCAGGTGATCCATGGGCGATGCTGCTGATGACGCCGGCGGACGGCCGTCCGTTCGAGGCCGACATGGACGCCGAGAGGCATCAGCTGATGGGCATTCAGGCGGTGGACGGCCCACTTGCCAAGACAGCGGTCGATGAGCTCCGAGCACGGCACCGCCGCTTTCTGGAAGCTGGCTAAATCTCAGCTCACTCGATGCCGCGCGACTTGAGGAGCGCCTCGATCTCGGCCATTTCCTCGTCGATCGGCGGCTCACTCTGCCGCGTCTTGCGGGTGCCCTTCTTGGCAGGCAAGGCGTTGGCGGTTGACTCGGCGCTCACTGCCTTGCTCTTGGCGCTCGGAGACCGGCGGGCGATGAGTCCGCCTACCACCCATAGCACCACGCATAGGCCGAGCAACGAGAGACCGAACCACACGGCGGGCGACAAGATGATCTTGGAAGCCCAGGTCCCGAACGCCACGATGGCGTCCCACAGCAGCCTCAGCAGACCACTGAAGTACAAGGCGATTGGCGCCAGCGCTATGCCGATGCCCTGGATCACCCGGCCCTTGTTCCCTCTTCGCCATGCGATACCGGTAGCAATCACGCCGAGCAGCGTGAGCCCAACACACAAGGGAAGCAATACGGTGTCAACTGCAGGCATTATCCCAATGTGCCACGCGCATCATGGGGGTGGCGATGGGGGAGAGCACCCGGCTACCCCCGAGTTCGCGGAATCGAGAGAGCGGCGGCATGGATGACCAACGGCGACTGGCAGCCTCCCTGTTCCCAGACGACACTGGCGCAGCATCTGCCGAAACTCGTCGTCTGATAGCCGCCGCGGCCGCAGAGGCGACACCGCTGTCCTACCTGCGCGCCGTCGCCGCCCTCTGTGTCGATCGGCTTCTGGTGCCTGTCGTAGCCACGGCTACTCATCTGGGCGAGACGGTCGCAGAGCTCTCATCAGACAAGGAGGCGGAGATGTCAGTGGTCACACTTCAGGCGCAAGATGGGCGTCGAGCGCTGCTGGCCTTCACCGGTCTCGATGCCCTTCAGGTTTGGCAGCCACATGCTCGTCCCGTGCCGGTGACTCTCGATCGCGCGGCGCAAACCGCCCGGAGCGAAGATCTGGCCGCGGTACTCATCGATGTGGCCGGGCCGCACGCCCTCGTCATCGAAGGCGAAGTTCTCGAAGAGTTGGCCGCCGGTCATCGCCTCGTGGAGCTGTCTGATGGTGGGTTCGGCTGGGTCACCGCCGTGTTGCCACGGGAATAGCCCATCCAGGCAGTGCGTTTCTACCAAAGTCAAGACGCTGCTTGATGTGGCCAATCTGGTCCGCGGTGATATCTTGACTGCGACCGATTCAGTCGTGCACTGAATCCGCAAGTGGAGACCTGATCTCCCACCCGCACAGCGTCAACCACGGATAGTTGTCGGGTTGGTCTGCGAGGATGGCGCGGCGCCGTTCTCGCGGGTTCGGGGTCTTCGCGTACGCGGAGACCCTTCGTCATTTGGGTCGCCGTTGTGGATTCGGTGCCGCCTGGTTGGTCAACTCACTACAACCAACTGGAGGACATATCAGCACCGAACCGCGAATCAACGATCGAATTCGCGTCCCGGAGGTCCGGCTCGTCGGACCGGCCGGGGAGCAGGTCGGCATCGTACGTATCGAGGACGCCTTGCGCTTGGCCCGGGAGGCCGAGCTGGATCTGGTGGAAGTCGCACCCATGGCGCGACCGCCAGTCGTCAAGCTCATGGACTACGGCAAGTTCAAGTACGAGAACGCCCAAAAGGCACGCGAGAGCCGACGCCACCAAACCAACACAGTGATCAAGGAAATGAAGCTGCGGCCGAAGATCGACAGCCACGACTACGAAACCAAGAAGGGACACGTCGTCCGCTTCCTGAAAGCCGGGGACAAGGTCAAGATCACGATCATGTTCCGAGGGCGTGAGCAGTCGAGGCCCGAGCTGGGGTACAACCTGTTGAAGAAGTTGGCCTCCGACGTCGATGAGTACGGCTACGTCGAATCCTCGCCGAAGCAAGACGGCCGGAACATGTTGATGGTGCTCGGTCCACTCAAGAAGAAGACCGAGGCTCGTGCCGAGGTCAAGGCCGAACGCGATCGCCGCGCCGCTGCACGGCTGGCGGATGCAGAGGCGGAGCGGAGCGAGCAGGCGGATCGTCGGGCGAAGGCCGCCGCCCAGCCGGCGACCAAGAAACGTCGTGGGCCGGCCGACAACCTCGATCCCGACGTAGACCTGAGCTAGATCATCCGCCGGCGCCGTATAGAGCACGACACAGAGAAGAAATGGATCCACATGCCGAAAATGAAGTCGCACTCCGGAGCGAAGAAGCGCTTCCGGGTCACCGGGACCGGCAAGCTCATGCATCGCCAGGCCGGCAAGATGCATCTGAACGAACACAAGTCCAGCCGTCGCACCCGACGCCTTGATGGTGACGTCGTGCTGGCGCCTGGTGACGCCGCCAAGGCCAAGAGACTGCTGGGCAAGAGGGCCTGAGCCTGATCTCGATGAGCAGACAAAGAGGGACGACCCCCTTGGACCCCCGAGGCGTGCAGCGGTACGCACCAATACATAGCAAGGGGGACGACCCCCTTGAACCCCCGGGGCGTGCAGGGCACGCACCAACAACATAAGGAGTAATGCGATGGCACGCGTCAAGCGGTCCGTCAACGCACATAAGAAGCGTCGCGAAGTTCTCGGACAGGCATCCGGCTACCGGGGGCAGCGTTCTCGTGTGTACCGCAAGGCGAAGGAGCAGGTCACCCATTCGCTTGTGTACGCCTATCGTGATCGCCGTGCGCGTAAGGGCGATTTCCGTAAGTTGTGGATCCAACGGATCAACGCCGCTGCTCGGGCGGAAGGCATAACGTACAACCGCTTCATCTCGGGTCTCAAGGCTGCTGGGATCGAAGTCGACCGGAAGATCTTGGCTGATCTTGCCGTGACCGACTCCGCAGCCTTCGCTGCGCTGGTGGAAGTAGCCAAAGCAAACGTGCCCGCCAACGACGCAACGGCCGCTTGAGGTTGCACTGTCTGAGGACGGCAGCGTTCGTTACCAGCCGATAGACAGACCCGCAGCGTCCCAAGGCATGCTGCGAGAGGCTCGCCGGCTGTTGCGCCGTAAGGACCGCCAGCAGGCTCGGCGCTTCCTTGCCGAGGGCCGGCAGGCCGCCTCCGAGGCCTTGCGCCGGCCGGACACCGTCATCGAGCTGATCGTGGCCGCCGACTGCGTGGACCGCCATTCTGATCTGCTGACTATTGCGGCCCGCGCCGGCGTACGGATTGCGGTTGCGCCAGCGCGTGCGGTTGCCGAGCTGGCCGCGACGGTCACACCTCAGGGCGTGATCGCGGTCTGTCAGATGATCGACCTGCCGGTAGCGGAGGCGCTGGCCGGTAGCCCTCGGCTGGTCGTGCTCTGCGATCAGGTCCGTGATCCGGGCAATCTCGGCACGGTGATCAGATGTGCTGACGCGTTCGGCGCCGATGCGGTTTTGATCAGCCGCGACTCCGTGGATCTCTATAACGCAAAAGCAGTACGCGCAACGACGGGCAGCCTCTTCCATCTGCCACTCGCAACTGCGGTCGATCTGGCTGATGCGGCCAGCTTGGCTCGCAAAGCTGGTCTCCAGATCCTGGGTGCCGACGCCGGCGCAGCTTCGACCGTTGATCATCTGGCACGAGCGGGCGCACTGGCCAAACCAACACTGTGGGTCTTGGGCAATGAGGCTTGGGGACTGCCGGCCGAGCACTTGAGCTTGCTGGACCGACTGGTCGCGCTTCCGATCTACGGACGCGCCGAAAGCCTCAACCTCTCCACTGCCGCAGCGGTCTTGCTCTACGCGTCCGCCACCGCTCAACGCGGGTAGCGATTCGTTCGGAATCGAAACGCCGTGGCACCGTTCGCCCATCATTCCTAGACTGTCCCAGGCGCACCGTGCGTCACCGTCCACCCGCGAGGGGAGCCATGTCCGGGCCGAACACCAACTATGACCCCGTACAGGTCACGCCGCTCAACGCCGAGAGCGTTGACGCCATGGTTGCGGAGGCCCTGGAAGCGTTTGCTGGCGCCACTTCGATGGCCGAGCTCAAGCAGGCCCGGCTGGCACATATCGCAGAGCGATCGCCGATCGCGCTCGCCAATCGGGAGATCGGTGCTCTGCCGCCTCAGGCGCGCAAGGAGGCCGGTGCGCGCGTGGGTCGGGCACGCGGGATGATCAACGAGGCGCTGAAGGCGCGCGAGGAACAGATCAAGGCGGATGAGCTCGACCGGGTTCTGCTCGAGGAGCGGGTCGACGTGACTTTGCCCGTGCAAACCCAGCCGATGGGCGCGGTTCACCCCATCACAGCATTGATGGCGCTGATGGAGGACGTCTTCGTCGCGATGGGCTGGGAAGTCGCCGAGGGCCCCGAGCTCGAGGCGGAGTGGCTTAACTTCGATGCGCTCAATTTCATCCCTGACCATCCGGCGCGAACCATGCAGGACACGCTGTTTGTTGCGCCCGAGGATGGCGGCGTCGTGCTGCGGACTCACACGTCGCCAGTTCAGGCGCGCGCACTGCTCACTCGCGAGCTGCCGGTTTACGTTGTCTGCCCAGGCAGGGTCTATCGGTCGGATGAGTACGACGCCACGCACCTTCCTGTCTTCCATCAGATCGAGGGACTGGCAGTCGACAAGGGCATCACACTCGGTCACTTGCGAGGCACCCTGGAACATTTCGCGCGAGTCATGTTCGGTGAGACACGGACCCGCATGCGGCCCAACTACTTCCCGTTCACCGAGCCATCGGCCGAAGTGGACCTGGAATGCTACGTCTGTCACGGCGCGTCCGTCGGTGATCCCGACAACCCCTGCCGCACCTGCAAAAGCGAAGGCTGGATCGAGTGGGGCGGCTGCGGCGTTGTCAATCCGCGGGTGCTTCGGGCGTGCGGCGTCGACACTGACGTGTACTCCGGGTTCGCCTTCGGTATGGGCGTGGACCGCACTCTGATGTTCCGGAACAACGTGGAGGACATGCGCGACATGATCGAAGGCGATGTCCGGTTCAGCCGCGCACTGCTGGGGACTGCCCGATGAGGAGAGCAAGGGGGACGACCCCCTCGAACCCCCGTGGCGTGCGCAATAACACAGGGGAGCACGCCGCATGAGAGCCCCACTGAGCTGGCTACGCGAGTACGCCGCCCTACCCGATGATCTTGATGGCCGTACCCTTGCCGAAGCGCTGATCAGAGCCGGCCTGGAAGTCGAGACGGTCGATCAGGTAGGCGCCGAGATCACCGGTCCGCTGGTGATCGGCAAGGTCTTGGCCTACGAGGTCGAGGTCCATTCCAATGGCAAGTCCATTCGCTGGTGCCAGGTTGATGTCGGCCCGCACAACGATGATTCCGGTTCGCGCAGCGTCGTCTGCGGAGCCCACAACTTCGAGGTCGGAGACGTTGTCGTCGTCGCACTTCCGGGCACGGTGCTGCCCGGCGGTTTCGGCATTTCAGCGCGCAAGACCTACGGCCACGTCTCAGACGGCATGATCTGCTCGCCGAAGGAGCTGGGTCTCGGCGATGATCACACCGGAATCTTGGTGCTTGATGAGCCGCAACTGCAGCCGGGCAGCGACGCTATGCCGGTGCTGCACCTGCGCGAGGACGTGCTCGACATCGCCGTCACCCCAGATCGCGGCTACTGCCTTTCCATCCGCGGTATTGCCCGTGAAGCGGCTCAGGCTCTTGCGGTGGCCTTCACTGATCCGGTGGATCGGGTGGTGCCAGCCGAGGCAATTGATGGTTATCCGGTCGAGCTGCAGTCGGATGCGTGCCCGCTGTTCGTCGCGCTCACCGTCACCGGGATTCGTCCTGATCGGCCTAGTCCGCGCTGGCTCGCCCGCCGCGTCCAGCTGGCAGGCATGCGCTCGATCTCGCTGGCGGTCGACATCACCAACTACGTGATGTTGGAGACCGGTCAGCCTATCCATGCCTACGATGCGGATTTGCTCGATGGCACGATCGTCGTGCGCAAGGCGGTCGAAGGCGAAAAGCTGACGACCCTGGACGACGTAGTCCGCCCGCTGCATCCCGACGATCTCTTGATCACTGATGCGTCTGGACCCATCGGCCTGGCGGGCGTGATGGGTGGAGCCACTACCGAGCTTTCGTCGAGCACCCGCAACGTGGTGATCGAAGCCGCTCACTTCGACGCAATGACCATCGCACGTACGTCGCGTCGCCACAAGCTGTCATCCGAGGCTTCGCGACGGTTTGAGCGCGGCGTCGACCCGGAGGCCAGCTACGCAGCCGCCCACCGAGTGGCAGAGCTTCTCGTGGCTCATGCGGGTGGCACGGTGCTGCCGGAGGAGACCGTACGCGGCGCAGCACCACCGCGACCCAGCACCACCATCGCCGACACGCTGCCGGCGCAGATTCTCGGCACCGATATTGATCACTCCTCGGTCATACGGTTGCTGGAGAGCATCGGCGCGACCGTTACCGACCGCGAACAGCGGTTGCAGATCACTCCACCGAGCTGGCGACCAGACCTGAACGATCCGTACGACTACGTCGAGGAAGTTGGCCGGCTGATCGGGTTCGAAGCGATCGAGCCCGTGGTACCGAGCGCGCCGGTTGGTCGTGGGCTGACCAGAAGCCAGCGGGCCCGGCGCGCGATCAACCTGGCGTTGGCCGCTCGCGGATTCGTCGAGGTCTTGAGCTTCCCGTTTACGTCCATCACCGACCTTGATCTGATGGGCGTGCCGGCCGACGATCGGCGGCGCCGGTTGAACAAGATCATCAATCCGCTGTCGGAGGCCAGTCCCTATCTGCGTACCTCGATGCTGCCCGGGCTTTTCGCGGCAGTGGCCAGAAATCGCAGTCGCGGCAACGACGATCTGGCGCTCTTCGAGGCCGGCTTGGTGTTCTTCGCCAATGATCCGCTGCTTGCTGCCCCTCGGCCTCCCGTGACGCAGCGGCCGTCCGCAGAGGAGCTTGACGCTTTGGATCGCGCACTCGGCCAGCAGCCCCGCCACCTCGGAGCAGTGCTCACCGGCCAGTGGGTTCCGGAGGGCTGGGAGGGCCCGGGGATCCCAGCAGGCTGGCAGCAGGCAATCGCGTTCGTCGAGGCGGCGGCCTCCGCGATCGGATTGCGACTGCAGCGCCGTGCAGCAGAGTACTCGCCGTGGCATCCCGGGCGGTGCGCCGAGTTCCTGCTGCCGACTGGCGAGGGGATTGGACACGCCGGCGAGTTGCATCCGGAGGTCACTGCGGCCTTTGGTCTACCGGCCCGTGCCGCCGCGGCGGAGATCGATCTTGATGCGTTGATCGCGGCGGCGCCGGCCGCGGGCGATGTCCCGATGATCTCCGGTTTCCCAGTTGCCAAAGAGGATGTTGCCCTGATCATCGACGAGGACGTGCCCGCGGCAACCGTGGAAGGTGCGCTGCAGGCGGGAGCCGGACCCTTGCTGGAGTCCATTTGGCTGTTCGATGTCTACACCGGGCCGCAGATCGGTGAGGGCAAGAAGTCGCTGGCATACGCTCTGCGGTTCCGAGCTCCGGATCGTACCCTCACCGATGCGGAGGCCGCTGAAGCGCGGGACGCTGCCGTGGCCGCGGCGGCCGAACGTACTGGAGCTGTTCAACGCACCGTCTAAGGCGATGATTTCTGAGTCCCGAAGGGGTCTACCTCCGTTGAGATCCAAGTCCTGAGGGAAGAGGAGGTTTGTTCGTGGCTGAAAGCCCGACCATCGAAACGAGGATGGATCAACCGTATGCGGCGATCCCCGCCAGTGTGCGCATGGAGGAGCTGGGTTCGGTCGTCCCGCCACTGACTGGCCAGGTCTTCGACTGGCTGGCCGCTCAGGGCATCGTTCCGGCCGGCCCGCCGTTCTGGAGGTACCTCGTTGTCGACATGGAAAACGAACTGGAGCTCGAAACCGGAGTTCCGATCGCGACGCAGCTCGAGGGCAACGGGGAAATTCGCACTGGCCGACTGCCCGCGGGCCGCTATGCCACTGTTGTGCACACGGGCCATCCCGACACGCTCGTCACCGCCACGCGTGACCTGCTGCAATGGGCGTCGGCGCGCAACTTGGAGTGGGACGCCGACGGCACCAGGTGGGGTTGCCGGCTCGAGGAATACCTCAGCGACCCCGCGGAGGTGCCGGATATGAACGAGTGGCAGACCAGGCTTGCGTTCCGGCTTCGAGCCGAGGCCTAGCGCCGCACCGTAGCAGGCGATCTCTGCTCAGCCGGTTGCCTGGCGTGCCTCGGCCCAAAGATCAACTCCGAATTCCACCGCATGCTGATCGATTTCTGCTAGCTCCGCGGTGCTGAAGTCCAGGCGTTTGACCGTAGCCACGTTGTCCTCGAGCTGCTCGACGCTGCTCGCTCCGATCAGCGTCGACGTCATGCGCTCGTCACGCAGTACCCAGGCCAGCGCCATCTGAGCCAGCGTCTGGCCCCGCTGCTTCGCGATGTCGTTCAGTGCCCGGATGCGGGTGAGCTTCTCTTCGGTGATGGTGTTGCGATCCAGTGACTTTGCTTGGGCCGCGCGAGAGTCCGCTGGCACGCCGCTCAGATAGCGATCCGTGAGGAGACCCTGGGCAAGCGCGGTGTAGGCGATGCAGCCGACGCCTTCACGTTCCAGCACATCGAGCAGGTCAGGCTCAATCCAGCGATTGAACATCGAGTACGACGGCTGGTGGATCAGCAGCGGAGTGCCGAGCTCGCGCAAGATCGCGGCTGCCCGGGCGGTGTGCGACGGGGAGTATGACGAGACGCCTACGTAGAGCGCCTTGCCGGCCCGAACGGCCGCGTCCAGCGCGCCCATCGTCTCTTCGAGTGGCGTCTCAGGATCGGGTCGGTGGTGATAGAAAATGTCGACATAGTCCAGCCCGAGGCGCTTCAGGGACTGATCAAGGCTGGCAGTGAGGTACTTACGAGAACCGAGGTTGCCGTACGGACCAGGCCACATCTCCCAGCCGGCTTTGGTCGAGATGATCAGTTCATCACGGTAGCGCCCGAAGTCCTCGCGCAGGATGCGGCCGGCGTTGATCTCGGCGGAACCGAACGGCGGACCGTAGTTGTTGGCCAGGTCGAAATGTGTGACACCTAGATCGAAGGCGCGGCGCGCGACCGCCCGCTGGATCTCCAGAGGCTTGTCGTCGCCGAAGTTGTGCCAGAAGCCCAATGACACCGCTGGAAGCATGAGGCCGCTGGCACCGCATCGGCGGTAGGGCTGGACGTCATATCGGTTCTGGGCAGCGAGGTAGGACACGTCGGAACGCTACCGTGCTTCACGCTTTGAGATTCCAGCGTGCATGAAGTTGTCAATAATGGCATACTCATGCGAGTGTCAGTACGGGTTGCGGTGGCAGGTGCCACTGGTTATGCGGGCGGGGAGCTCCTCCGCCTCCTACTCGCCCATCCCCAGGTGGAGATCGGGACCCTGACGGCGAGCGCCAGTGCGGGAACACTCCTCGGCCAGCACCACCCTCAACTCATTCCACTAGCTGCGCGGCTGGTGGCGAAGACATCAGCGGAAGTACTGGCTGATCACGATGTGGTCTTTCTGGCTCTCCCGCACGGCGCCTCTGGGGACGTGGCGGCGCAACTGCAACCCGACATCCTGGTGATCGACTGCGGGGCCGACTTTCGACTGTCCGAGGCTGAGGCGTGGCAGCGGTTCTATCAATCGGCTCACGCCGGCACATGGCCGTACGGCTTGCCTGAACTGCCTGGCCAGCGAGACAAGCTGGCAGGCGCTAGAGCAATCGCGGTTCCCGGGTGCTATCCGACGACTGCCACCTTGGCGTTGCTGCCGGCGATCACTCAAGGCCTGACAACGGCGCAAGACGTCGTCGTCGTCGCAGCCAGCGGTCCGTCGGGTGCCGGCCGCTCGCTCAAGCCCCACTTGCTGGGCGCCGAGCTGATGGGATCCGCAAGTGCCTATGCGGTGGGTGGGGTGCATCGTCATATCCCCGAGCTACTGCAGAATTTCTCCGCCTGTGGCGCTGCCGAGCCGTCGGTGTCATTCACACCCGTGTTGATGCCCATGTCTCGAGGGATCCTCGCGACGTGTACTGCGCCGCTGGCCGAGCCCGGAATCTCCTATCAGCAGACGTACGCGGCCTACGCCGAGGCGTACACCGACGAACCGTTCGTTCATCTGCTCCCGGAAGGCCAGTGGCCACAAACTCAATCGGTGCTGGGATCCAACGCGGTGCACGTCCAGGTCACTGTTGATCATGACGTGGATCGGCTGGTTGCCGTAGCCGTCTTGGACAACCTGACCAAAGGCACCGCTGGCGGCGCCGTGCAGTGCATGAATCTGGCACTCGGTTTACCGGAGACGACCGGTCTCTCCACAGTGGGAGTCGCGCCGTGAGCGTCACAGCCGCCGCGGGCTTCCTGGCTTCCGGGTTCGCGGCCGGAATGAAGAGTGGTGGTCGAAAGGATTTGGCGCTGGTGCTCAACACCGGCCCCTACTATGCAGCGGCCGGTGTCTTCACCAGCAATCGGGTCAAGGCGGCGCCTGTGGTCTGGTCGCAGCAGGTGCTCAGCGATCATCAACTGCGAGCAGTGATCTTGAACTCGGGAGGAGCCAACGCCTGCACGGGGCCGGATGGCTTCGCCGACACACATCGCACCGCCGAGGTGGTTGCGGGCGCTCTTCGGCACGCCCAGGGCACAGACGTCGGCGCGATCGAGGTGGCTGTGTGCTCAACAGGTTTGATCGGGATACGGCTGCCGATGGACAAACTGACGGCCGGAATCAGCGAGATGGTGCCATCGCTCAGCCGCGATGGTGGACAGGCGGCTGCCGAGGCGATCATGACGACAGACTCGCTACCCAAACAGGCGAGCCTGGCAGACGAGGGCTGGTCGGTCGGCGGCATGGCCAAGGGCGCCGGCATGCTGGCACCGGGCCTGGCCACCATGCTGGTAGTGCTCACCACCGACGCTGTCGTCGATCAAGATTTGATTCATGATCAGCTGCGGAGTGCCTGCAGTCGCAGCTTTGATCGGATAGACAGTGACGGTTGCATGTCGACCAACGACACCGTGATCTTGATGAGCAGCGGCGCTTCGGGAGTGCGGCCCACGCCGGCGGATTTCGAAGCCGCTCTCAGCGAGACCTGTGATGATCTTGCTCTACAGCTGCTGGCAGACGCCGAAGGCGCCGCACACACTATCGCCATCGAGGTTCGCCATGCCGCGTCGGAGGTGGACGCGGTGCAGGTCGGTCGGGCAATCGCTCGCAGCAATCTCTTCAAGTGCGCGGTCTTCGGCCAGGATCCCAATTGGGGCCGAGTGTTGGCCGCGATTGGAACTACCACTGCCGCATTCGAGCCCGACCGCATCGATGTTGCCTTCAACGGCGTGCAGGTCTGCCGAGACGGTTCCATCGGCGCCCCCCGCGAACTCGTTGACCTGAGTGGGCACGATGTGCACGTCGAGGTCGATCTGCGCAACGGCCGCCATGCCGCCACCATCAGGACCAATGATCTCACCTACGACTACGTCAAAGAGAATGCGGAGTACGCGACATGAACTCCCAACCGCAGTCGCAGCAATCGGAATCCCGGCAGCTGTCGCTGGTGGAGAAGGCCTCGATACTGACCGAGGCCCTGCCGTGGCTGGAGACCTATGCAGGCAAGGTCGTCGTGATCAAGTACGGCGGGAACGCAATGGTCGACGATGGTCTCAAGCGTGCATTCGCCCAAGACATCGTGTTCATGAAGCGATGCGGCGTCCATCCTGTCGTAGTCCACGGTGGTGGGCCTCAGATCTCATCGATGCTCTCTCGGCTCGGGATCGCGTCGGAATTCCGCGGCGGCCTTCGAGTCACCAGCCCCGAGGCCATGGAAGTAGTACGCATGGTGCTGGTCGGTCAGGTCGGAAGGGATCTGGTCGGATTGATCAATACCCACAGCACCGTAGCGGTCGGGATGTCTGGTGAGGATGGTGGATTGTTCGTCGTCGAGCGGCGGCACACCGTGGTCGATGGTGATGAAGTCGATCTCGGCTTGGTCGGCGATGTGGTCTCAGTGCGCACTGAAGCCGTTGCAGGCCTGATCGACTCAGGCAGCGTGCCGGTCGTAGCCAGCATTGCGCCCGACGTCAACGGCGTCGTGCACAACGTGAATGCCGATACCGCCGCAGCGGCGCTGGCTATCGCCCTCGAAGCGGAGCGACTGGTCGTACTGACCGACGTTGATGGCCTTTACCGTGACTGGCCGAACAGCAGCGAGGTGATCACCGAATTATCAGCAACCGAGCTCCGCGACCTGATGCCCCATCTCGAGGCAGGTATGGCGCCGAAAATGGAGGCCTGCCTGCGCGCTGTCGAGGGCGGTCTGACGCGAGCCACCGTGGTTGACGGCCGCGTTCCGCATGCGCTGCTGCTGGAGATCTTCACCAATGTCGGCATCGGGACCATGGTCACCCAGGACGGGCTGATTCGGCTCGGTAGCCGCGTGTTCTCCCGTGAGGAGGGTATTCCGCCACAGGAGTACGCGAACGGTGACTTCGGCCCCAGTGTGCTGAATGTGAGCAGGGGGGTGCCCTCGTGACCGCCGAGCCGATGACGATCAGTGGCGAGCTGTCGGGCTTGGGATCCTCAGCCGCGGTGCTCGAGGCGTATTCCGACTCCGTGATGAACACTTTCGGCGCGCCGAAGCGGGTATTCGTCCGCGGCGAGGCTTGCTACCTGTGGGATGCCGACGGCCGACGGTACCTGGACCTGCTCTCCGGCCTGGCGGTCAATGCCCTCGGTCATGCGCATCCAACTGTGCTGTCCGCGGTGACCGGCCAGATTGCCACTTTGGGGCATGTCTCGAACTTTTTCGCCACTCCAGCGCAGGTTGCCCTCGCGGAACGGCTGACCCGGATGACGGGTGCCGATGAGGCGCGGGTGTTCTTCACCAACTCGGGAACCGAAGCCAACGAGGCGGCATTCAAGATCACCCGGATGACCCAGCGCAGCAAGATCATCTCGACCGAGGGCGCCTTTCACGGACGCTCTCTGGGCGCGCTGGCACTCACTCACAATGAGAAGTACCGCATCCCGTTCGAGCCCTTGCCCGGAGAGGTGATCTTCGTACCATACGGCGATGCGGAAGCACTGGCCTCAGTCGTCGACCAGAGTGTGGCGGCGGTCGTGCTGGAGCCGATCCAGGGCGAGAACGGGGTTGTGGTGCCGCCCGAGAGTTATCTCACCAAGGCCCGGGAGATCTGCGATCAGCACGGCGCCCTGCTATGGATGGATGAGGTCCAGACCGGGATGGGTCGCTGCGCCAGCTGGCTGGTTCATGTGGACCAGGGCGTCACTGCCGACATCGTTACCGTAGCCAAGGGCTTGGGCAACGGGTTCCCAGTCGGCGCCTGCATCGCAACCGGACCGGCTTCGCGGCTGCTCGGCCCAGGAAGCCACGGCAGCACGTTTGGTGGCAATCCGGTCGCCGCCATCGCCGGGCTGGCAGTGATTGCCGTCATCGAGCGCGATCGCCTCCTTGATCACGCCAAGACGCTCGGCGATCATCTCTCTGCGGCGATGCATGGCCTGCATCATCGGGTGATCAAGGGCGTACGCGGCCGAGGGCTGCTACAGGCCGTGGTCTTGGCTGAGCCAATCGCGACGGCGGTGGTCGATGCTGCGCTGGCAGCAGGCTTCGTGATCAACGCCCCGAAACCCGATGTACTGCGGCTGGCACCGCCGCTGATCATCAGCGTCGCCGAGCTCGACAGCTTCATCGGTGCGCTACCGTCCCTTATCGATCAGGTTGTGGAGGAGCAGCTATGAGACACTTCCTGGTCGACGACGATCTCAGCGCGGCGGAGCAGCTTGCGATCTTGGATCTTGCTGACACGCTCAAGGCCGAGCCCTACCGGCTGCGTCCCTTCACCGGACCGCGGACAGTCGCGGTCCTCTTCGACAAGGCCTCCACCCGAACCAGGATCTCCTTCGAGACTGGGATAGCTGAGCTCGGTGGCCATCCAATGATCATGGAAGCGAGCCTCTCGCAGCTCGGTCGCGGCGAGTCGATCAGCGACACTGCGCGCGTGCTCGGCCGTCACGTGGCTGCGATCGTGTGGCGCACTTCAGGCCAGCAGCGCCTGCAGGAAATGGCAGCCCACGCTGGCGTACCGGTGATCAACGGGCTCACGGATCAATATCACCCCTGTCAGGTGCTGGCCGATCTGCAGACAATCCGGGAGCGCAAACAGCAGCTGGCCGGACTGACGCTGGCCTACCTCGGCGACGGCGCCAACAATATGGCGCACTCCTACCTGCTGGGCGGCAGCGTAGCCGGAATGCATGTCCGGATCGGTGCGCCGCCCGGGTTCCAACCCGATCCCGAGATCTTCGCCCGAGCTCAGCAGTTGGCGGACCACTCCGGGGGCAGCGTCCAGGTACACGAGGAGGCCAAAGAAGCGGTAGCCGACGCGGATGTGGTTGCCACCGACACCTGGATCTCCATGGGTCAGGAAGGCTCCCGAAGTGATCGCGAGGGAATCTTTGTGCCCTTCGCGCTGACCGCGGGTCTACTGGCCATCGCGGACAAGGAGGCGATCGTGCTGCACTGCCTGCCGGCCTATCGCGGCAAGGAAATCGATGCTGCCGTGATCGACGGTCCACAGTCGGTCGTCTGGGACGAGGCCGAGAACCGCAGGCACGCGCAAAAGGCGCTGCTGGCCTTCCTCGATGAGCAAGCCAAGGTGGAGCGCTGATGTCGACGTACGCCCGCCTTCCAGGTCAGAGCAAGGGCCGACCCCCCCTTGACCCCCCGAAGGTCGTGATGAGCAAGGCGGGCCGGCACGCCAAGATCATTACGCTGCTGGAGCAACGCGAAGTGCGCTCGCAGAACGAGCTGGCCGAGCTGCTGGCCGACGAGGGGGTGCAGGTGACCCAGGGCACGCTGTCTCGCGATCTTGTAGAGATCGGCGCACTGCGAGTTCGCAGCTCTGGCGGTCACCTGGTCTATGCCGTCCCGGGCGACGGCGGCGATCGGACGCCACATGTCGGGGAGTTCGCCAGCTTCGAGAGCCGGCTGGCCCGGCTGTGCGCAGAGATCTTGGTATCAGCCGAGGCATCGGCCAACCTCGTGGTCCTCCGCACCCCGCCGGGTGCAGCGCAGTATTTCGCGTCCGCAGTCGATCGTGTGGGCTGGGAGTCCATCTTGGGCACTATCGCAGGTGACGACACGATCTTGCTGATCAGCCGAAGGCCCGACGGTGGCGACACCATTGCCGAGCAGTTTTTGATCATGAGTCGCACCGGCAAGCCAGTCGGCTCAGCACCCACCCATCCCAACCACAGCGAAAAGGATGAACTCAGATGAGCGATCGGATTGTCCTGGCCTACTCGGGCGGCCTCGACACCAGTGTCGGCATCGGCTGGTTGGCCGAAGAGACGAGACGTGAGGTGGTGGCTGTTGCCATCGACGTCGGCCAGGGCGGTGAAGACATGGAAGTCATTCGCCAGCGTGCCTTGGATTGCGGAGCCGTTGAGGCGGTTGTGGTCGATGCGAAGGATGAGTTCGCCGAAGACTTCTGCCGCCCAGCGCTGCGCGCCAATGCGCTGTACATGGACCGCTATCCACTGATCAGCGCCCTCTCCCGGCCGCTGATCGCGCGACATCTTGTGGAAGCGGCGAGATTCCATGGAGCAACGGTGGTCTCGCACGGCTGCACAGGCAAGGGAAATGATCAGGTACGTTTTGAGGTCGGCATTGCCAATCTCGCGCCGGAGTTGTCAGTGATCGCTCCCGTTCGTGACTATGCCTGGACGCGCGAGAAGGCCATCGCGTACGCCGAGGACAAAGGCTTGCCCATTCAGCAGAGCAAGTCCTCGCCGTACTCGATCGACCAGAACGCCTGGGGCCGTGCGGTGGAGACCGGCTTCCTGGAGGACATTTGGAATGGCCCGACCGAGGACGTCTACGCCTACACGGCGGATCCGGCCGTGCCGCGGGAGCCCGAGGAGATCACGATCACGTTCGAGGGTGGCAACCCGATCGCCATCGACAACGAAAAGGTCTCCATGCTGCAGGCCATCCAACTCCTCAACGAGCGCGCTGGAGCGCACGGTGTCGGCCGGCTCGACCTGGTTGAGGACCGGCTGGTGGGGATCAAGAGCCGGGAGGTCTATGAGGCGCCCGGCGCGATCACCTTGATCACCGCTCACATGGAGCTGGAGAACGTTACGGTTGAGCGGGAGCTGGCCCGGTACAAGCGTGGCATCGATCAGCGCTGGGGCGAGTTGGTCTACGACGGTCAGTGGTATTCACCGCTCAAGCGCGCGCTGGACAGCTTCATCGACGAGGCGCAGCAGACCGTCAGTGGTGAGATTCGGATGATCTTGCATGGCGGGAAGGCCACCGTCACCGGTCGCCGTAGTGACACCAGTCTGTACGACTTCAGCCTCGCCACCTACGACGAGGGTGACAGATTCGACCAGTCCCACGCCCGCGGCTTCATCGAGCTCTATGGGATGTCGAGTACGCTCGCGGCGCGCCGGGACGCGAGTCTGTCTTGATCTCGGAGGGCCGGCTGTGGGGTGGCCGGTTCGCCAGCGGCCCCGCGGAGGCGCTGTTCGCACTGAGTCGTTCGACACACTTCGACTGGAGGCTCGCGCCGTACGACCTGGCCGGGTCGCGGGCGCACGCGGAAGCTCTGCATCGAGCTGGATTGCTGACTGACGACGAGCTAGCGGGGATGATCGACGGCCTGAGCGCGCTGGAGTCCGAGGTCGCCGCCGGGTCTTTCCAGCCATCCGAGACTGACGAGGATGTACACGGCGCTTTGGAGCGCCGGCTGGTAGAGCTCGTCGGTCCTGAACTCGGCGGCCGGTTACGTGCAGGCCGGTCCCGCAACGACCAGATCGCGACCTTGATCAGGATGTACCTGCGAGACGCTATGCGGGAGGTGACTGCTGGTCTGGGCGAGGTGATCGGCGTGCTGGGTAACCAGGCGCGCGATCATCTTGGTGTAGCCATGCCAGGCCGTACTCACCTGCAGCACGCTCAGCCGGTGCTGCTTTCCCACCACCTGTTGGCGCATGCGTGGCCGCTGCTGCGGAACTGCGATCGCATCCGTGATCTTGACCGCCGGCTCGCGATCAGCCCGTACGGGTCGGCGGCTCTGGCCGGCACATCGCTGGGCCTGGATCCAGGCGCAATTGCGGCCGAGCTTGGCTTCGAGGCCAGCGTCGCCAATTCGATCGACGGCACCTCCTCACGCGACCTGGTGACTGAGGCGGCGTACATCTGCGCTCAGATCGCTGTCGATCTCTCCCGGCTGAGTGAGGATGTGATCATCTGGGTGACCCAGGAGTTCGGATTCGCGACGCTGGCTGATGAATGGTCGACGGGTTCGAGCATCATGCCGCAGAAGAAGAACCCGGATATCGCCGAACTGACTCGGGGCAAGGCCGGACGCATGATCGGCAATCTCACCGGCCTGCTGGCGACGCTGAAAGGTTTGGCCCTGGCGTACAACCGCGATCTGCAAGAGGACAAAGAGCCGATCTTCGACTCCATCGACCAGCTGCTGATCCTCTTGCCGGCAGTCGCCGGGATGGTCTCGACCTTGTCCTTCGATCACGAGCGGCTGGAGCGCCTCGCCCCGATGGGATTCTCACTGGCTACCGACATCGCCGATTGGCTAGTGCGCCAACGAGTGCCCTTCGCGGAGGCGCACGAGATTGCTGGCGCCTGCGTACGGCGCTGTGAGGCTGACGGCTTAGAGCTCACCGACCTCAGCGCCGATGAACTGACCGAGATCTCGCCTCATCTGACTTCGGAAGTCCGATCGGTGCTCACTGTCACGGGCTCCATCAATAGCCGGACCGGTCGTGGTGGCACCGCGCTAGTGCGGGTTCAGGAGCAGCTGGATGAGATCGCCGGCCTCGTTGCAGAACTCGATCGGCAAGCCTGATGTGGAATGCCGCATGGCATTTGGACGTCGCGGTGGCACACTTCACCCGTGACCGACGTGCTTGACGAACTGAAGTGGCGCGGCCTGCTGGCCGAGTCCACTGACGAGGAAGCTCTCGCCCATCATCTTGCTGCCAGGCCGGTCACTTTCTACGTCGGCTTTGATCCCACTGCCCCCAGCTTGCATTTCGGCAACCTGGTACAGCTCATGGTCGCGCGGGTCCTGCAGCGAGCTGGCCATAGGCCGCTGTTACTGGTTGGCGGCTCCACAGGGCTGATCGGTGACCCGAAGGAGTCGGCCGAGCGGACCCTCAATACCAAGGAGACGGTTGCAGGCTGGGTGGAGGGCATCCGCCGCCAGGTGACGAGGTTCCTAGACCTCACCGGCGATAACTCCGCGAAAATCGTCAACAACCTGGACTGGACCGGCCCGATGGCGGTGTTGGACTTTCTTCGGGACATCGGCAAGCACTTTCCGATCAACCGGATGCTCGCCCGCGACGTTGTCCGGCAGCGCCTCGAATCCGGCATGTCCTACACCGAGTTCTCCTACGTCCTGCTGCAGGCGTTGGACTACTTGGAGCTCTATCGCAAGTACAGCTGCACACTCCAGTTCGGTGGTAGCGACCAGTGGGGCAACATCACTGCCGGTGTGGAGCTGATCCGACGTGCGGAAGGCATACGGGTGCACGCGATGGCGACGCCGCTGCTCACCAAGGCGGACGGAAGCAAGTTCGGTAAGACCGAGACGGGCACTATCTGGCTCGACTCGGCTCTGACCTCCCCCTACGCGTTCCACCAGTACTTCCTCAACACCGAGGATGCCAAGGTCATCGAATACCTGAAGGTGTTCTCCGAGCGTGCCCGTGCAGAGATCGAAGATCTTGCTCGCCGAACGGCGGAGCATCCGGAGCAGCGGGCGGCGCAGCGGGTGCTTGCCGACGACGTCACGGCACTGGTCCATGGGCAAGCGGAGCGCGATGCCGCCGCCCAGGCTGCCGAAGCGGTCTTCGGCCGGTCCGATCTGCGTGAGCTGCCGGAGTCCGTACTCGACGACGTCGCTGCCGAGATTGGGGCGGCTCAGCTGGAAGCCAATGGTGACCTGCCCACGGTTGTGGACGTACTGGCCGCCGGCGGCGTCGTGCCCAGCAAGTCGGCTGCTAGACGGGCGATCACCGAGGGTGGGGCATACGTCAACAATCAGCGCGTCACCGATCCGGAAGCCAGGCTCGAGGAATATGACCTGCTGCACGGGCGCTACGTCATAGTGCGCCGTGGCAAGCGAACCGTTGGCGCCGTGAATATCCGGCGCAGCTGACATCGCAGGCACTGTCCGGTTGACCCGCACGTCTCGGAGGAGTAAACTCGCATAGGCCTTTTGCGAGGTGCGGGACGCGGCAGCAGAGCTACAGCGGCCGACTCGCAGGAAACCAACCAACCGCTACGACTCCACCGGACGCCAGTGGCTCACCCGGATGGGTTCGTGTCGGCTTT
>Ga0081455_10000116_pt1 | contig 91321 bp, 84 predicted proteins | sample TabmetS3T2R1_FD_70207 | JGI IMG/M metagenome (GOLD analysis project Ga0081455, IMG submission 70207) | Tabebuia heterophylla rhizosphere microbial communities from the University of Puerto Rico - S3T2R1 | ecosystem: Host-associated > Plants > Roots > Rhizosphere ... | reverse complement strand
GCCCATGGCGGCGCCGAACAGCACGACGGAAAGCGGCGTCGGCGGGAAGCTGAAGAACAGGGCCAATGTCACCGAGCGCAGGAGGTAGATGGCGCCCAGAAGCAGGCGCTTGGGATACCGGTCACCCAGCCAGCCGAACAGCCATGAACTCAAGATGTTGAAGCCGCCGATCAGCATCAGGACGATGGCGCTGTAGGACGCATCCATGCCGCACTGGGCGAGGTAGGTCGGCAGATGGGTTGTCAGGAATACGAGCTGCAGGCCGCAGACGAAGAAGGCGGCCGCCATCACGAGGTAGCCGCTGTGCTTGCCCGCCTCGCCAAGGGCACCGGCCAGCGTCAGGTTACGATCGGCGGCGACGCCGTTGGGCAGCCGGTCGGCACGGCTTCCGATCCAGGCCGCTGGCAACATGGCAAGTGCCAGGACCAAAAATGCCCAGAGCCCGGCACGCCAGCCATCGTGGTTGACGAAATAGGCGGCGATGGGCGCGGTCAGCATGGTGCCGACCGAGCCTGCGGCCGACACGATGCCAAAGGCGAGCGTGCGGCGCTGCGGAGCCACCACGCGTGCGGCAATGTTGGCGGTGATGCCGGAGGTCGTACAGGCCAGCGCCACGCCGATCATCACGCCGGCGCCCAGTACGATCGGTCCCGTGCTGGTCGCGGTCGCCGTGAGCCAAAGCCCCAGCGCGAAGATGAGGCTGCCTGCCAACGACACAAGTCGCGTGCCGTACTTGTCGGCCAGCACCCCCGCGAAGGGCTGGCTGACGCCCCACGCCACCTGCTGAACGGAGATGGCGAGCGCGAAATCGGAAATGGCGATCCCCAGCTCGCGTGAGGCCGGCGCCTGGAACAGGCCGAGATTTTGTCGGATCCCCATGGCCAGCGTCATCATCAGCGCGGCGCCGGTCAGCATCGCATAGGCTTCGCCGCGCGAAACCTGGGGAACATGGAAAGCATCCTTCATGGGTGGACGATACGGACGCCTGGGGAGTTGAACCAATGAAAGCAACGGGGGCCGCCATGAGCCCGGCTCACGCCAAAGAGGCGGCCCGTCGATACCCAGGCCCCCATCGCTATAGAATGCATTCCGCAAAAACCTGAGGGAGGGTATCGATGGCTGACGTGAGCCAGAAGCGCATCTGGTATCAAAGCTTCGTTCATCCGGTCGGGCAGGCGCCCTATATCGAGCGGCTTCAGGGACTGCTCGACAAGGTCGCGGCACCGGGGGTGAGTTTCGAGGTCCATGGCTTGGACCCGCCAGACCATTCCTTTCATCCACTGACCGAGTTTCGCTGCGCCAACCAGGTCATCCGCAATGCGCTCGAGGCCGAAAAGTCGGGCTACGACGCATTCGTCCTTGGTCATTTCCAGGAGCCTGGGCTGCTCGAAATCCGCGGCTGCGTCGACATTCCGGTCATCGGGCTGGGCGAGGCGAACCTGCTGGCAGCACTGAGCCTCGGTCATCGGTTCGCGTTGGTGACAATCGACCCGATTTTCATTCCATGGCATGACCGGCAAGTGAGGAGCCATGGCCTGGCCGAGCGCTACGTCGGCACGACCGCGCTCCAGATGAATCTGCCGTCGTTCATGCAGGCATTCATCGACGAAGCCGTCTACGCCCGTGTGCGCGACCAGTTCGTGGCGCAGGTCAGATCACTCGTGGCGGCCGGGGCCGAGGTGATCATCCCGGCGGGCGGCCTGCCCATGCTGCTGTTTGCACGCGAATGCCCCTTTGTCCTCGATGGCTCGCCGATCATGAACGGCATCGCCGTCGTGGCAAAAGCCGCCGAGATGGCACTTGCGCTAAAGACGATCACCAAGGTCGTCGTCAGTCGACGGAGCACCTATGCGAAGGCGGCGCCGGAAGCAATCCGCGAGTTCCTGGCGCATTAGGCACGGGCAAGTTGCAACCTGAAATTGGTGGCTGCCCACAGGGCGGCAGGGCTAGTTTGCCGGCCGTGAGGTAGGTGCCGCGCCCCGCGGCGCCGGGAAAGCGAAGGAGGCCCCTATGGCGGGCAGTGTCAATAAAGTCATCCTGGTCGGCAATCTCGGCCGCGACCCTGAAGTGAGGTCCATGCAGGATGGCCGATCCATGGTGAACATGTCGGTGGCCACGTCGGACACGTGGCGCGATCGCCAGAGCGGCGAGCGCAAGGAACGCACCGAATGGCACCGTGTGGTGATCTTCAACGAGAAGCTGGCCGAGGTCGCGCAGAAGTTCGTGCGCAAGGGCTCCAAGGTCTATGTCGAAGGCCAGCTCTCGACGCGCAAATGGACCGACCAGAGCGGCCAGGAGCGCTACACGACCGAGGTCGTGATCCCGCGCTTCGGCGGCGCGCTCACCATGCTCGACGGCCGCAGCGGCGGCGAGGGCGGTGGTGGCGGCGGCGGCATGGACGAGGATTTCGGCGGGCAGCCGACCGGCAGCGGTGGCGGCGGTCGTCCGGCAACACGCGGCGGCAAGGGCGAGCTCGACGACGACATTCCGTTCTAGGCGGGCAACCCCATCGCTCGCAGCTCGGCCACGGTCTCGTTGGCCGAGCGATGATGGATGCCGTTCATGCCCGCCGCCCGGGCGCCTTCGACATTGGCCAGGACGTCATCGATAAACACAGCCTCAGCGGGCTGGAAACCACCGGTTCGGCAGGTCAGCTCGTAGATCGCCGCATCGGGCTTGGAATGTCCGACAAGGCCGGACACGACGTAGTCCCGGAACAGACCGAGGAAGGGGTGACGTTGGCGAGCCGGCCCGCGTAGCCAAGGGTCGAGAAGGTTGGGCGCGTTGGACAGCAGATAGAGCGGCGTTCCGCTGGCATGCAGGCGCTCGACCAAGGACGCCATCTCGGGAAAGGCGAGATCGCACATTTCATCGAACCGGCCATAGAAAGCCGCGATCAGCTCTTCCTTGCCCGGGTGCATCGCCTGTAGGCGATGTGTCGCCTCAGCCGGGTCGCCGCCGTGGTCTTGCGTCGAATGCCACTCGCGTGTGGCCACTTCGGCGAGGAAACGCTCCATCTCTGTGGGGTCGGCAAACAGCTTGCGATAGAGGTGCCGGGGGTTCCAATCGATCAGGACTCCGCCGAAGTCAAACACGGCGATCGAGGGGTTTGGAGAGCTTGTTTTCGAGGGCAAAATGGGGCCTTTCCAAGGGCGGTTTTGAGGGCAAATTTAGTCTGTAAAATCAAAGCGTTAAAGATAGCTTCCCAAAGCGATTTTTGTTGGTGTTCCCGGTTTGGTTTGCTAGTGTGCGACCGCCTCTGCCGACCCATCGTCGGAGCCAATAAAACGAGCCAAAAACCAGGTTTCTCTTGAGCGACGATACGACCCTGCCGCCGGCGCCGCCGCCTTCCGACACGCCTCCGCCGACCCCGCCGCACGACATCGCGCCGATCACGATCGAAGAGGAGATGCGTCGCTCCTACCTCGATTACGCGATGAGCGTGATCGTGGCGCGCGCCTTGCCCGATGCGCGTGACGGACTGAAGCCGGTGCAGCGGCGCATCCTCTACGCCATGAAAGAGAACGGCTACGATTCGACCCGGCCGTTCCGCAAGTCCGCCCGCATCGTGGGCGACGTGATGGGTAAATACCACCCGCACGGCGACTCGGCGATCTACGACGCCATGGTCCGCATGGCGCAGGATTTCTCCATGCGCCTGCCGCTGATCTCGGGGCAGGGCAATTTCGGCTCGATGGACGGCGATCCGCCGGCGGCCATGCGTTACACCGAGGCGCGGCTGGCGGTCGCCGCCGAGTCGCTGCTGGCCGACTACGACAAGGACACCGTCGACTTCCAGCCGAACTACGACGAGCGGGAACAGGAACCAACCGTCCTGCCGGCGGCGTTCCCGAACCTCCTGGCCAACGGCGCCGGCGGCATTGCCGTCGGCATGGCGACCAATATCCCGCCGCACAATCTCGGCGAGTTGATCGATGCCTGCTGCGCGCTGATCGACAATCCCGAACTCACCATCCAGCAAGTGATGGAATACGTGCCGGGCCCGGATTTCCCGACCGGCGCCATCATCCTCGGTCGCAACGGTATTCGCGCCGCCTACGAACTCGGCCGGGGCTCGCTGATCATGCGCGCCAAGACTCGCGTCGAGGAGATCCGCGGCGGTCGTGAGGCGATCGTCATCACCGAGGTTCCCTACCAGGAGAACAAGGCCCGTCTGCACGAGCGCATCGCCGAGGTGGTGCGCGACAAGAAAGTCGAGGGCGTTTCCGAGGTGCGCGACGAAAGCGACCGTGACGGCGTGCGCCTTGTGGTCGAGCTCCGGCGCGACGCCATGGCTGACGTGGTTCTAAACCAGCTCTACCGTTTCACGCCGCTGCAGACGACGTTCGGCGTCAATGCATTGGCGCTCGACGGCGGCCGGCCCCGTCTAATGACGCTGAAGGAGATGCTGGAGGCGTTCATCCGCTTCCGCGCCGAGGTCCTGACGCGCCGCACGAAATACGAACTCAACCACGCTCGTGACCGCGCTCATGTGCTGGTCGGCCTCGCCATTGCCGTCGCCAATATCGACGAGGTGATCGAGATGATTCGCCGCGCGCCCGATCCGGTGGTGGCGCGCGAGCGATTGATGGCCAAGGATTGGCCGGCGGCCGATGTGGCGCCGCTCATTCTGCTGATCGCCGAGCCGGGTCGCGAGGTATCACCCGAGGGAACCTATCGGCTCTCCGAGGCCCAGGCCCGTGCCATCCTGGAATTGCGCCTGCAGCGCCTGACCGGACTCGAGCGCGACAAGATCGCCGAGGAATTGCGCGAGGTCGCGAGGCTGATCGAGGGCTATCTCGAACTGCTGGGTGATCGAGACAAGCTGTTCGCGCTGATGCGCAAGGAACTGATCGAGATCAAGGAGCAGTTCGCCACTCCGCGCCGCACCGAGATCGTCGACAACGAGTTCGAGCAGGACGTCGAGGACCTGATCCAGCGCGAGGATATGGTGGTCACCGTTACGCACGGCGGCTACGTCAAGCGCGTGCCGGTTTCCGCTTACCGCGCGCAGCGCCGCGGCGGCAAGGGGCGGGCGGGCATGGCCACGCGCGACGACGATTTCGTCTCGAGCCTGTTCGTGGCCAATACGCACACGCCGGTGCTGTTCTTTTCCAGCCGCGGCATCGCCTACAAGCTCAAGGTCTGGCGCCTGCCGCTCGGCGCGCCTCAGGCGCGTGGCAAGGCGTTCGTGAACCTGCTGCCGCTCGGCGAAGGCGAGACCATCACCACCGTCATGCCCTTGCCGGAAGACGAGGCGAGCTGGTCGACGCTCCACGTGATGTTCGCGACGGCGCGGGGTGGCGTGCGCCGCAACGAGCTGTCGGATTTCGTGAGCGTGAATCAGAGCGGCAAGATCGCCATGAAGTTCGAGGGTGCCGATGCCGGCGATCGGCTGATCGGCGTCGCGGTGTGTGGCGAAGATCAGGATGTGCTGTTGGCCACGCGGCTTGGCCGATCGATGCGCTTCCCGGTTGCGACCGTGCGCGTGTTCCAGAGTCGCGCTTCGACCGGTGTGCGCGGCATCGCGCTTGCCGAGGGCGACGAGGTGATCTCAGTGTCGCTGGTGGACGGCGGCAAGGGCATCGCGACCGAGGAGCGGGACGCCTATCTCCGACAGTCCCGGGCGCTGCGCCAGCTCGCCAATCTCGATGAGGACAACGGTAACGGAGCGGAGGAGGCGGCGAGCGATGAACCTGCAACGCTCTCGACCACACTTTCGCCGGAGCGGTTCAGCGCCCTGCAGGACAAGGAAGAGTTCGTGCTGACCGTGGCGTCGTCGGGCTTCGGCAAGCGTACCTCTGCCTACGAGTATCGAGTCACCGGCCGCGGCGGGAAGGGCGTCGAACTCATGAACCTCGCCAAAGGAGGGCAGGTCGTAGCGGCCTTCCCGGTGCTGCAGACCGACCAGATCATGCTGGTGACCGATGGCGGCACGCTGATCCGCTGCCCGGTCGACGGTATCCGCATCGCGGGACGGGCAACGCGCGGCGTGCGCATCGTCAATGTCAGTGAAGGCGAGCGCGTCGTTTCCGCCATCCGGATCGGCGATGATGACGATGCCGGAGGCAACGGCAATGGCGCGGATGCTGCCGAAACAAACGGTGGATAAGGACCGGCCGTGTCGCTAAGACTTCGCAGAGACGACCAGCGTATCCATGGTCGAGGAACGAGGGGGAGACATGGCCGTAGAGCGGACCGGGGTCTATCCGGGCACGTTCGATCCCGTCACCAGCGGGCATATGGAAGTGATTCGGCGCTCGCTGCGGCTGGTCGATTGGCTAGTGATCGGGCCCGCGATCAACATTGGCAAGGGACCTCTGTTCTCGCTCGAGGAGCGGATCGAGATCATCAAGGAGGATATTCAGGAGTTTCCTCAGTCCGATCGCGACCGCATCAAGGTCGTGCCGTTCGAGGGCTTGCTGATCCATTTTGCCCGGGAGGTGAATGCTTCGGTGATCATCCGCGGCCTGCGCGCGGTGTCGGATTTCGAGTACGAGATCCAGATGGCCAACATGAATGCTCGCATGGAGCCGAACGTCGAGACCATCTTCCTGATGGCGTCCGACCGGCATCAATTCATTGCCTCGTCGCTGGTCAAGGATATTGCGCGGATGGGCGGCGACACCTCGCAGTTCGTGTCTCAGAAGGTTTACGAGCGACTGAAACGCAAATTCGGCAAGGGGTGACCCCCGCCGGGCCCGCGTTGACCGGCGGGCCGGCGCATCTTATACGGGCGCCGCACCAGGTTCCGGCCTGCGGCGCGACACCGGGACGAGCCCGTAGCTCAGCGGTAGAGCATCTGACTTTTAATCAGAGGGTCGTGGGATCGTACCCCACCGGGCTCACCACGGGTCCCAGCAAGGAGAGAAGCGGCTCATGCCGTCGGTGAACGTCGTCAACGGCAGGCAGATCGTGATCGAGGAACTCGATCCCAGCCGGCGCTTCATCCGCTTCCTCGCCAAGCCGTTCTCGCGGGTCTGGTACCATCGCGACCTCGTGCAGGCCATCCTGCGCCGCGAAGTCCGCGACCGCTTCAAGGGCTCGGTTGCCGGCTGGGTGTGGGCGGTAATCGCGCCGCTGCTCGCGATCGCGGTTTATACCTTCGCCTTCACGACCAACGTGAAGCTCGAGCTGGCAGTGGATGTCAGTCCACGCGTTGGTTACGCGCTGTTCATCTTCAGTGGCATCGTTGTCTTGAATTTCTTTTCGGAAATGGCATTCCGAGCACCGATGCTGCTGCACGAATACACACATTTCATCAAGCAGACGATCTTTCCCAGCGACATGCTGGCAGTGATTTCGACCCTGCGTGCCACGCTCTACACCTTGATTTCGATCGTAGTGATGCTGCTCTTCCAGCTTTCCGTGGTGCATAGCCTGCCGTGGACCGTGCTGTTACTGCCGCTGATCTTCATTCCGCTGATCGCCTTTCTGGTCGGCATGTCGTGGTTCATGTGCGCAATCGGCGCCTTCACGCGCGATGCGGGCTACCTGATGATCACCGTCGTACCGCTGTTCATGTTCGCAACGCCGGTTTTCTATTCGAACCTCTCGCTACCGCCGCCGTTCAATTCCTTGATCTATGCGAACGCCCTTACCGGGTACGTCGAGGTCACGCGCGACATCGTTCTGCTGGCGAAGCTGCCCGACTGGCGTGTCTACGCATGGACGCTGTTCACCTCGGTCTTCACTTTCTATTTTGGCTACTGGTTCTTCGACAGGTATCGGAATGTCATCGTCGACGTCATCTGAGATCGTCGTCGAGGCCAAGCACCTCGGAAAGGCTTACCAGCTCTACGCTCGCCGCAACGACTGGCTGAAGCAGGTCATGTTCGGCTGGTTGAAATCCTATTTCAAACCATTCTGGGTGCTGCGCGACATCGATCTTCAGGTTCACCGCGGTGAGAGCGTGGGCATCCTGGGCCGAAACGGCTGTGGCAAGTCCACCTTGCTGCAGGTGATTTGCGGCATGACGCTGCCGAGCCATGGCGAGTTGCGGGTGTCCGGTCGCATTGCGCCGGTGCTGGCACTGGGCTCGACCTTCGATGTCGAGCTGACGGGCCGTGAGAATGTCATGATCGGCGGTGCCGTGTTCGGTTTGAAGCGTGAGGAGATCCTGCGCAAGTTCGACCGTATCGCCGAGTTTGCGGGTATCGGCGACTACATGGATCAGCCGGTGAAGCACTACTCGGCGGGCATGCGCACACGCCTCGCCTTTGCGATCTGTGCCCACGTCGAGGCCGAAATCCTGGTGGTGGACGAGGCGCTGGCGGTTGGCGATGTCGCCTTCCAGCGCAAGTGCATGAACTGGATCGACGAGTTTCGCAAAACAGGTACGTTGCTTTTTGTCTCGCACTCCGCTGCCGAGGTGCGGCGGCTTTGCAATCGCGCGATCTGGATTGAGGAAGGCCGTATCCGCGAGCAAGGCGATCCGAGCGACGTCATCCGTTCCTTCCATCGCGCCCTTCTGATGGAAAAGGACGACGTCCATCGCTTCTCGGCGAGCGGGTGATGGACCATGACAGGTGGCGCCTTGGTCTGGGTTGGCCTTGGCTGGTGGTTGGCAAGCTCGGCCATCCAGTGGTTGAGTGCAGCCCTGGCACGTCGACCCGGGCCGCTTCCGGTCATGCGACACCGCCCCGAGGATTTCAGCATCGTGGCGCCGCTCAAGGGCGCCGCCGATGCATCTCCCGTCTATGTCGAAGCCTTGCGTACCCTGGCGCAGGCGGGCGCCGAGGTGTTGATCTGCGTGGCGAGTGCCGATGACGATGCCGTCGCCGCTACGCGCGCCATCTGGCCCGACGCGCCGCTCTGGATTGGCGCCGACACGACCTTCAATCCCAAGATGAACAATGTACGCAAGGGCCTGGAAGCGGCGAGCCGACCGGTCGTGGCTCTGTGCGATGCGGGAGTCGTGCTTGGGCAGGACGAGTTACGGCAGGCGGCGGCGTCGCTTTCGGACAGGATCGGCTTGGTGCTCGCCTTGAAGGCCGCCGATGCTCCGGAAAATTTTGCAGCCGAACTCGAACGGGCGTACATCGACGGCCATCAGGCGCGCTTCCTCTTTGCGGCCGACCGGCTCGGCATTGCCGTCGCCTCGGGAGGCGTGACGTTGCTGACGCACGATACGCTGCAGCGGATCGGAAACTGGCGCGGCTTCAATCGCTGGATCGCTGACGACTACTCCGTAACGCGTGCCGTGCGTGAACTCGGCCTTGGCACCCGACTCGGCGTGGTCATGCCGCGCCTGCCGCTGGGGCGGCGCCGATGGCGGGACGTCTGGCTGCGCCAGGTTCGCTGGGCCCGTACGCGGCTGCGGCTGCCGGTGTGGCCGCTGGTCCTCTGGGAACCGGCCATCGGCGGTGCGGTATCGGGTGTTGCCGGGATGGCGGCGCTGGCCGGAATGGGCATGGGCGCCGCCGGCGTGATGCTCGGCCTTTTTTTCCACATCGGCCTCTGGCTAACCGCTGAAAAATGGTTCATGGCAGGGCGCCGTTTGTCTTTCGGCCCACGGGCCGCGGCGGCCGTTGTGGTGCGCGAGGCACTCGCGCCTTTCCTCATGGTGCAGGCGCTTGGCAGCCGTACGATCGATTGGCGTGGAACCGATCTCGGCGGCCGATGGCGCAGGAAAGGGGATGGCATGCCCAAGGAACCCGTATGACTGGGGAAGCTCGCACGAATGGAGCCGCCGGCCATGGAGCGGCCAGCGACATTGTCACGGTTCCGCTGCCGGAGCGCATTGATTCGGTGACCGCAGCGGAAGTGGAGAAATTGATGCTGAACGCCCTGACGCCGGGCGGAAAGGTCATCGCCGACGGCAGCGCGGTCACGTATATGAGCGCCGCGGGCGTACGCGCTTTGGCGACAGCTCTGCGGCATGCCGAAGAACGGCACGCGCACATAGTCTTCTGCCGTTTTAGTGGGCCGGCGGCCGATTGCCTGGTGGTGGGTGGCTTTTCCGAACTTCTCGAGGTGGTCGCTTCGCCCGAGGAAGCGGCTGCGGCCCTGCGTCGAAAGCCGGTGGGAAACGCCGCTGAGCGCTTGCAACCCCATGGTATCGCAGGCTAATTACGCGGCGAGCCACGGCAAGATCAAAGAACACGGAGCGGCGCTCGCATGCCGACCGTTCCGGACGGAGATAGAGAATTGACAATCTGGACATGGCTGTATGCCGTCGGGCGACCTACCGCCATTGTCCTCGGCCTAGGTGTGGCCGTTGCCGGCTGCCAGGCTGTGCCAGGTGACGGTCCATGGATGAACGGCGCGAAGTCGACCAGCAGCGAGGCTTTGCCGTTCGATGTCATCGATCTCACCCCGACCACTGTCGTCGCCTATCGCCCGCCGGCCTCAGTTGATCAGCCGTCCACGACCAGTGGCCTGTCTGCCGGGACCCGGATCTCGGTCGAGCCAGGTGATGTGCTGAAGGTCCATATCTTCGAGCAATACGAAGGCAGCACCTTTCCCACGATTCAGAGACCGGGCGCGGATCTCGGCAGTCAGCGCGTGGCGAATGACGGGACCATCGAAATCCCCTACGTCGGGATCGTGAAGGTCGCCGGGCTGGACCTGCGCGACATCGAGCAGCGGATCATTCAGCAGCTTGGCAGCAAGGCTCAGAACCCGCAGGTCATCGTCGAGTTCGTTGCTGACCGGAACAATACCATCATGGTGTCGGGAGAGGTGAAGACGCCTGGGCGCCTCTCACTGATGGAGGGGACCCGTACCGTGGTCGATGCGATCAACCGGGTGGGCGGTCCGGTCGGCCCTGCGACGCAGCTTCAGGTCGTCGTGCGCCGACGCGGCAATGTGATCCTCGACAAGCAGTACGCTCAGCTCCTCGCCGGCGGCGATATCGGTGTTCAGAAGGGCGATGAGATCGTTGTTCGACCCAATTCCCAGACCTTTACCGTCCTGGGCGCGGTAGCAAAGGCAGGCAATGTTCCCCTGACCAAGGGCAACATGACCCTTCTCGAAGCCTTGGGCGAGGTCCACGGTCTGTCCGACGAGCGGGCCAACAAAACGGGCGTTTATGTCTTCCGGATGGGCGATATTCAGGACAATCCGAACACTCGGGCACGCGTTTTCCGGCTGGACCTGATGCAGCCAGTATCCATCTTCGTCGCGCAGCAATTCGGTATGCAGGCGAACGACGTGATATATGTCACGAATGCGCCACTTTACGAGTACAATAAAATCCTCACCGCGATTTACCGTACCTTCTCGATTGTGGGTATTGTGAAGGGCTCCGTAACGCCGACCACCTCGTTCTAATGGGCTAGGCGAGCGGCGGATTGGAGAAACGAGTTCGGATGGCGCGAGAGCAGAAATTCAGATGGAGTGCGACAGGCGTGGTGGCCTTGTTCATCATCGCCGCACTGGTGATTTGGATCGCCCCCAGCCGCCAGACCAGCAGCGCCCAGGAGGCTCAGGCAGCGTCCGGGCCGCTGATCGCGCGGGGCAACACGGATGCTCCTGCCGGTACGGCGGCTGTCGCCGGCGATACGGGCGCGGGGGGCGGCGTGTTGCTCGAATTGCGTGTCGCCGACGGCCAGAAGGTCAAGCGCGATGAGATCATCGCGGTCCTTTCGAACTATCCGATTGCGGACGTCTCTGTACGCACTGATGAAGCCGATCTTGAGAAGGCCAGGCGACTGCGCGAGGCGATGATATCGGGTTATCGCGTGGCCGAGATCGCCGAGCAGGAAGTTGTGGTCAAGGCGACGGCCGAGGAGAACAAGCTCAAGGTGCTGGAGCTGCAACGGTCGGGCAAGCCACCTGATCAGAAACAGCTCGAGCTCAACATCTCCGAGCAGAAGCTGGAGCGCGAGCAGGCGAAGCTGAAGGTGATGAAGGAGACGCTGGCAACCGACCTTGCCCAGATCGATACCGACATCGGCATTAAGCAGGCCACGCTCGACAATGCGCGGACGACCCGGGAGCGGGCGCTGGTGCGTTCGCCGATCGACGGTCTGGTGGTGCAGATCTGGACGCGGCCGGGCGAGCGGGTCAGCCAGTACGGCATCGCCAAGATCGTCGACATGAGCCAGATGCGCGTCTTTGCCGACGTCGACGAGGTGCATCTCGGACGCATCAAGGTTGACGGCAAGGTCGAAGTCACATTTCGCGGCAGCCCGACGGTCTATACCGGCAAGATCTCGCGCATCTCTCCTGCTGTGAAGCGCATGCAGCGCACGGAACCCGACAACGGCTCGTCGACTGACGCCCGAGTCGTGCAGGTGGAGATTACCCTCGACGATCTGTCCAGCATGCCGCAGGTGCTGGGACGCGAGACGCGCGTCACGTTTCTCTGATGGCGATTTCCCTGCCTGCCGCTCCGTCGCTGCGGTTGCGCTGGAGATGGCCGCAGTTTTCCCTGGCGTCGTTCCGAGCCGCTGCCAAGACCGCCGCCGCCATGCCGCTCGGCGTGCAACAGCTGAAGCGGCAGCGCACGAGCACGCTGCTCTCGCTGGCCGGCGTGACCGCGAGCCTGCTCGTGATCTTTGCCCAGCTCGGCGTCGAGCGCGCCGTCTACGACTCCTCCGTCCGCATCCACCAGGCGGTCGTGACCGACCTCGTGCTGGTCCCCTATGGATTCAAGTCGCTGCAGCTCAACGCCGACGTGCCGGTTGCCATGACCGACGTCGTGTCGGCGAATTCTTCGGTCGCGCAGGTGCTGCCGGTCTGGTTTGGCGTGATGTCGATGAAGAGTGCCGATATGCCGGTGGCGCGGCGGCTCGCGTGGTACGCCATTGATGTCGAGCGCCCAGCCATCAACGTGCCCGGGCTGGTCGATAATCTTTACAAGCTCCGCGTCACGCGTCGCATCCTGTTCGACCGCGACTCGCGCCCCTACTTTGGCGATCTGGCCACGCAAGCCCAGAGCGGTAAGGAAATTTCCGTCACCGGCCCACCCGACAATCGTGGCGTCCTCCGGGAAATGTTCGTGGTCGGCACGGTGGCCATCGGCCCCAACGTGGTGAATGACGGCGCGATCATCATGTCGGAAGGGTCGATGGATGAGCTGCTCGGTGAATGGTACTCCGATCGACCGGCGTTCATGGGCATCCGGCTGGCGCCAGGCGCCAACACAGCCGAGGTGGCGCAGCAGCTCAATCGGGACCTGTCTGGCCGTGGCGAAGTGATCACGCGCGACGAATTTGAGGCGCGTGAACGGCGTTATTGGTCACGCGAGACGCCCGTCGGCTACATCACCGACCTGGGCTTCATCATGGGCCTGATGATCGGCATGGTGTTCATCTATTACGCGCAATACCAGATCATCCGCTTCTATTTGCCCGAATACGCGATCCTGAAGAGTCTGGGTTACGACTGGTGGTTCTTCCTCTGCATGATCGGGCAGATCGGTGCCGCCATCATAACGCCGGCATACATCGTTGCTTTCACTCTGGCGCGAATCATCTATGGCATCGCCGAGGCATCGATCCATCTTGGCATGACCATGGGGCTGCGCGAGATGGTAGTCTCGCTCCTGGCGTCGATCATCATGACCATCGTCTCGAGCCTGTTCGCGATCCGGCGCCTGTGGAAGGTCGATCCCATCATGCTGTTCGAGTAGCCATGTCGGTCGACGGTAACATCCTGGGTCCGCCCGTCGTCGAGGCAATCGACGTTCACCATCACTATGGTGAAGGCCCGCAGCGCGTGGACGTCCTGTTCGATATCAACATGCAGGTCCGGGAAGGCGAGTTGCTGATCGTCACCGGCCCGTCGGGCTCGGGCAAGACGACGCTGCTAACCATCCTCGGAACCATGCGCCGTCCCTCCGAGGGCCAGCTTCGGTTGCTCAACACCAACGTGGGCGATCTCACGAATGCCGAGCTGGATAAGCTGCGCAACCGCGTGCGCTTTCTGTTCCAGAAACGCAACTTGTTGTCGTCCCTGACGGCCCTGCAGAACGTGATAGCCGGCGTCTCCACGACGGCATTGACGCATCCGCGCTGGGACGAGACCCGGGCGCGCCATCTCCTGAGCTTGCTGGGTCTGGCCGACAAGGCCGACTCCTGGCCCGACGAGCTGTCGGGCGGCCAGCAGCAACGTGTGGCGATCGCTCGCGTGATGATCGGGCTGCCGGACCTGATCATCGCCGACGAGCCCACATCGGCCCTCGACCGGGTCGCTGGCCGGCTGGTGGTCGACCAGCTCAAGGACTTGGCCATGCGCGCCAAATGCGCCGTCGTCCTGTCAACGCACGATGAGCGGATCTTCGATGTTGCCAACCGCCGCCTCCATATCGAGGACGGGCGTTGTTTCGAAGTGCCGATCCATTACCATTGAGTGGTGGTCGGCCGTGCTGCTCTTTCTCGTCGATCTCGTCGTCGTGCTCTGCCTGGCGGCGCAGCTCGCGATCGCCGGCTATTTCTTTTATCTGCTCTACTGGTTGGCCGATCTACCCCGTGCTGAAGCGGCGGCGCCGGACTTGCCGGACGATCTGCCACGCGTGCTGGTACAGATCCCCATCTACAACGAGCCAACGGTGGTCGAGCGCGCAGTCAGGGCGGCGGGCGCTCTCGACTGGCCCCATGACCGGCTGAAGATCCAGATCCTGGACGACAGCACCGATCTCACGTCGGATATCGCCCAGCATGCAGTCGCACGGCTGCGACGGGAAGGTGTCGACGCCGACCACGTTCGTCGTCGCGATCGCAGCGGCTTCAAAGCCGGCGCGCTGGCTGCCGGCATGGCGCTCTGCGATGCGCCCTATGTCGCCGTCTTCGATGCGGATTTTGTGCCGCCTTCCGATTGGCTTCGGCGCTCGATGTCGGCTCTCCTGGCGGCGCCGCGCGCGGCCTTCGTCCAGACCCGGATCGAATGGGGCAATGGCAACCGCACCTGGCTGACGCGGGCGCAGCGGCTGATGCAGGACGCACATTTCGCAGTCGAACAGGATGTGCGGGCACGCCGCGGCGTGCCGTTCCAGTTCAACGGGACTGGCGGAATCTGGCGCCGGGCAGCTGTCGAGGACGCCGGCGGCTGGTCGCATGATACGCTGTCGGAGGATCTCGATCTGGTGCTGCGTACCCATCTGAAAGGGTGGGGCGGCGTATTCCTGATGGAACCGCACGTCACTGGGGAGTTGCCGCAACATCTCGGCGATTTCAGCGCCCAGCAAAGCCGCTGGTCCAAGGGCTTCGTCCAGGTGGCGCGCAAACTCCTGCCGCAGGTCTGGAGCGCCGACTGGTCGAGCGAAGCGAAATTCACCACTACCGTGGCGCTCTGCCAGCAGCTCATTTTCCCCGTTCTGGTCGTGGGCATCGTCGCTCTCCTCCTGTCGGCGATCGGCCATGGCCTGCTCCTGCCCATCTTTGGCGCGCTGCTTTGGATGTGGCTGGTGCTCATGCTGGTGGTGCTGATTGGCATGACCTGGGGCGCCTATCGCCGCCTGCAACGCGGGGGCCTGCTGGACTATCTTGTGACGGCGGCGACGGTACCGGCGCTGATTGTCTATCTTGCCGTGGCCAATGCCGGCGCTATCGTGGCTGCGGGCCTGGGGCGGAAGACCGAGTTCAGGCGCACCCCGAAGACCGGCTCCTGATCGATCGATGACAGCCATCATCGCTTTCCTGGCTCTTTTCCTTGCCGCCGTATTCGGCGTCTGCTGCCTGCTCCTCGCGGCCTTCATCGGCAGTCTGCTCTACATGGTCGTGCTGCATCACCGCCTGAAACGCGAAGGACTGGAGCACGAGGAAGGGCTCCTGAGGACGCCGCTGCCGCCTGACAGCGCATTACCGCACGTCGTCGTCCAGATCCCGTCCTTCAACGAGGGGCCGGTGCTGAGACGTGGCGTCGAGGCGGCATCCTTGCTCGACTGGCCACGCGACAAGCTGCACATCCAGATACTCGACGACAGCACCGACGAGACGGCCGAACTGGCGCGCACCGTGGCAGCGGAGCTGCAGGGCAAGGGCTTCGACGTCGTCGCCCTGCAGCGCACTGATCGCAGCGGCTTCAAGGGCGGCGCCCTGCACGAGGCCATGCAGCAGACGCCCTATGACTATTTCGCCATCTTCGATGTCGACTATACGCCGCCGGCCGATTTCCTGCGGCGCTGCATGCGCGTCTTCGTAGCCGAGCCCAACACGGCTTTCGTGCAGGCACGCTTCGATTTCCTCAATCCGCACGAGAACGCACTCACCGAGATGCAGATGGTGACGCTCGACGCCCATCTCGGCATCGAGCAGGCGACGCGTTATTGGGCCGGCCATCCGCTGCCCTTCAACGGAACTTGCGGTATCTGGCAGCGCGCCGCGATCGAGGCGGGTGGCGGCTGGAAGGGCGACACCGTTACCGAGGATCTCGATCTCACCTATCGCGGCTGGGTCAAGGGCTGGCGCGCCGTATTCCTCACCAGCGTCGCCGTCCCCGGTGAATTGCCGGCTGACACCAAGACCTGGTTGCGCCAGCAGCAGCGCTGGCAGGATGGGTTCAGGCATGTTTCGATGCGCATGTTCCCGGTGATTTTGATGAGCCGCGGCATGTCGTTGGCGGCGAAGGGGGCGGCGCTCCTGCATCTCTGCATGTCGCTCAATCAACCGGTGCTGCTGGTTGGTGTGGTATGCGGCGTCCTGGCCGGCTTCCTGGCGCCCTCGCTGGTGCCATTGCTCCTGGCTGCATTCTTCGTGACGCTGGCGTGGGTGCTGATCTGCGCCACGACCTTCCTGCGCTCCGGGCACAATTTCATCCGCGATGGCGAGATGTCGCCGTGGCGCTTCGCGGTCGTGCTGCTGCGGTTTGTCGTTGGCCAAGTGGCGACCGTCGTGCGCAGCCTGTTCGTGCATCTTCGGAAAGCGATGGCGGCTCCCAAGCCGATCGTCTTCGACCGCACACCCAAGCGCGGCGGCTAACCTTCGCGACGCAAGGCCAGGTAAGCCGAGCGCAGACCGCCTCCGAAGCTGATAGGTCCGTCGAAGGGCAGGGGAATGACCTCGACATTGCGCTGCCGCAACTCTTCGGTCAGTCGCGTGCTTGCAATGTCGACAACAGCGCGGCCCTTCTCGAGCACAAGCAGGTTTGCCTGGAGCCCTTCGGCTTCGTCTGGATGGAGCGCGATCTTGTCCCACGTGCGCAGCGACGTCGGCAGGCCGTCGATCAACTTTTCGGGGCAATAAACCAGCAGTCCCGGCTGGAGGAGCGCCAGCACCCAATCGAGATGCAGGACATTCGAACGCAAGGCGACCGGGACCACGCGACGGCTATCGCCGAGCAATGCCTGCAGCCAATCGATACCCGCCATATCTGTGGCACAGCCGGACATGCCGACATAGATCTCGTGGCCATTCAACAGCACGTCACCGCCTTCGAGAAAGGGGCCATCGACGGCATTGGGCCAACCGAATGGAACGCTCGACCAGCGTACGCCACTCGCTGCGAGGCGTTGGGCATGCCGGCGCAAGCCGAAGCGCTCTCGTTGGCGGCATTGCAGACGCAGCGAGGCTTCGATCGCATGGTCACCGACTATGACCAGCGCGTCGCGGGGAAAGAGCTGGGTGCCTTCGCCATTCGGTGCGAGGAAATGACGTTCGATACCCTGCAGTTGCTCCGGCCTATGAACGACGATCCCTTCGCGCTGCAGTAGCGTCGCAAGTTTCTCGATTTGCGTTTCGATTCGTCGTGCGCATTCAGCGTCGACCTCGATCAGGCGCCGTCCGGCGTGTGCTTGAAAGACCGCCGCGGCCGAAGGGGTGAGCCATCGCTGTGACTCCTCGTGAAAAAGGACGATCTCACTGGCAGGTGCGAGACCCACGATCGCCTCGCGCAGACGATCCCACTCATGGTGCACGCCGCTCACGGTCATGACGAGGTGCTTGGTATGGCTTGGCCGGCTTCGTTTTCCTGGCGCCGCCGGCGCGCTTCCTTTTCCACTGCGGCAACGAGGGAGGGAATGTGTGCGGCGATCTCATAAAAGTCGCTGGCATAGAGAACAAGCAAGGTCGTTGGCTGGGTGGTGACGATGGTGGCGCTGCGCGGCAGGCGATCGAGCAATGCCATCTCGCCAAAGAACCCACCCTGACCCAGCCGCACGGGCTCGCGCGGCAGGCGCACTTCGACCTCGCCATCTGAGATAAAGAACATCGAATCGCCGGGCTCATCGCGGCGCACGACGACGAAGCGCGGCGGATAATAGCGGACCCGAAGTTTGCCCACGATTTCCGACAAGGTGACCGTGCCGAGTTCGGTGAACATCGGCACCTTGACCACCTGGTCCCACACTCGCAGATATTCTCGGCGCCGCACTTCCTCGGCGAAGCCTGTGGCAAGGATACCGGTCATCAGAGCCAGCACCAGGATGCCGCTCACCATGACCACCGATCCCACCATCCTGCCGCCTATCGTATGAGGGACAACGTCGCCGTAGCCGGTGGTCGTCAGCGTCACCACGGCCCACCATAAGGAGGACGGGAGGTCGCCGAATTGATCAGGCTGCCTGTCACGCTCGAAGAAATGCGTCGCCGTCGCCGCGGTCACCAGCACGATGATGAAGATGATCAGCACGCTCGACAGGACCGCGCGCTCGTTGGAGATGACTCGCGCAAGCGTTCCCATTGCTGGCGCATGGACGCTGAGCTTCAGGATCCAGAGGATGCAAAAGATGGCAGCGAAATCGCTGTCGGCCTTGACGGCGCTTACGGAGATGGCGAAGGCAGGAACGACCGCGAGGAGGCCGATCAGGCCGGTGGCGGAAAGGGCCCACCTCAACCGCGCGCGGCCGTCGGACAGGCCGCTGTAGCGCAGCGATTCGGGGGCTGACCATAAACGCAGCCCGTATTCGACCAGGAAGATTATGGCCACGAGGGCGATGACCAGCACCAGCAGGCGATCGACGAGATCCGGCAGGTTCACGACTGACGATACTGCAACCGCGAGCAGACCCGATCCCAGCGCGAAAAGGTGGAAAGCACGCCAACGCCGGCCGCTTTGGCTGTCGTTGGAATGCAGCAGCGTCGCATGGACACGTGCCCGTAAGGTCAAGGTCGTCGTCACCACGGGCCGACCTTAGGCACTCTGGCCGCTGGATTGCAACGACACGGCGTTTCGCGTCGCCCCGATGCCCGGTCAGGGACTGGCGTGCGCGTTGCTCAGGGACTGTGCTGCCTTGAGCCGCGTGTCGGCGAGCTCGCCAGCGGCCTCGAGGATAGGATAGGCAACCGACGTCAAGTGGCCGTTGATGCGCTTGAGGTCCCGGATTACGTCCATGTGGATGGAGCTGGTTTCGATCGATTCCGGCCGGCCTTCGCGCAAGCGGGCGAAGTGACTGTCGGCGGCCTTCGCTTCGGCCTCTCGGATCGCGGTTTTTTCCGCTACCAGGCGGCGGGCGAGGGCGATGTCGCGCGTGGTGAAGACGTTTAACGCCAGACGCAGGTTTTCCAGCACACGCGTGTGGAAGGCTTTGAGCTCGGCGAGTCCTTCAGCCGAGAAAGCGTAGCGGTTCTTGATCTTCTTGGCCGCGAGCTCCATCAGGTTCTTGTCGATGATGTCGCCGATATGTTCGAGGTTAGTCGTGAAGGTCAGGATTTCGACGTAGCGCTGCCCTTCCTCCTCGCTGAGGTCGGTTCGAGAGGTCTGGATCAGGTAGAGCTTGATCGCCTCGTAAAGCCGATCGACGGCGTTGTCGGCGTGCTCGATGGCGCGAACCGCCTTCGGGTCAGAATGCTCGAACACGTCGATCGACTGGCGCAGCATGTCGGCTACCCGATCGCCGAGCGCCAGCGTCTCTCGCAACGCGCAGGCCAGCGCCTCGGCCGGCGTGTCGAGCACATTCGGATCGAGATGGCGCGGCTTGCCAGGATCGTCGGCCACGGGTTTTGCGGGCAGCAGGCGTCGGCAGAGGCTGGCGACCGGCTCGGTCAGCGGCAGAAAGACGACGGCTGCCACCAGGCTGAACAGGGTATGGAAGTTGACGGCGATGCGGGCGGCTGACGGCTCCAGCAGCGATAGCCAATGTGCAAGCGGAACGAGGAAGGGCAGGAAAGCAATGCCGATCACCAGCCGGGAAATCAGGTTGGCGAGCGGGACCCGGCGAGCCTCGATGTCGGTGGCCGACTGATCCATATAAGGGGCCAGCGCGCCGCCGACGTTGGCGCCCACGACCATGGCCAATGCCAGCGGTGGACCGATGATGCCGCTTGCGGCGAAGGACATCACCAGCAACACAGCCGACAGGCTGGAGTGAATGAACCATGTCCCCACCGTCGCAAGGATGGCGGCGATGACATATTCGTCCTGCATGCCAGCCAGCGCGGCGATGAAGGCGGGTGACGTCCGGAGCGGTTCGATGGCGGCCGTCAGCAGCTTCAGCGAAAGCAGCATCAGGCCCAGTCCTATGCCGACCCGGCCGAGATGATGGGGTTTGTTCCCATCAACCGTCATGAAGACGATGACACCGGCTGCGATCAGAAGGGGCGACAGCCAGCCGAGATCGAACGAAAGCACCTGGGAAGTGAGGGTCGTTCCGACATTGGCGCCGAGCATGACGGCGAGCGCGATCGGCAGCGAGATCAATCCCCGGCCGGCGAACGACGCGAGCAGAAGGGCGGTCGCCGTGCTCGACTGCAGCAGGCCGGTCAGCCCGAGCCCCCCAGCGAACGCCGTAAAGCGGTTGCGCGAGCAGGCGCCGATGGCCCGGCGCAATGTTGCGCCGAATGCCCGCGTCAGGCCCGTCCGCACCATGCGCACGCCCCACAGCAGCAGCGTGACGCTGCCGAGAACGTTCAGGATGGTGAGGACTCCGTGCATGATTTGCGCAACCTACGCTTCACTGGCGTTCGATGAAAGTTTTTTGACAATCGCGGCAACGCGCGCTGGACGCCGCCGTTGCATGCGTCGATCATTAATTTTGACGGGAAAAACAAGGTGAAGGGTAACATGCCTCCAGATAGCGCCCCCACGATTGGCGGCGAAGTGAGCGTGAATGGCCGGCGCTACCGTCTGCCGCGGCAGCCAACGGTCGTCGTTTGCATCGATGGCTCGGAACCTGGTTACATCGAACGCGCCGTGGAAGCCGGGCGGGCACCCTGGTTCGGCAAGGTTCTGTCAGCAGGAACCAACCTGATGGCCGAGTGCGTCGTGCCGTCGTTCACTAATCCCAACAATCTTTCGATCGTCACGGGCCAGCCTCCGTCCGTGCATGGCATTAGTGGCAACTACTTCCTCGATCCGGAATCGGGAAGTGAAGTGATGATGAACGATCCGAAATTCCTGCGGGTCGAGACGCTTTTTCCGGCGTTTCAGCGGGCGGGCTGCCGGATCGCCGTGATTACTGCGAAGGACAAGCTGAGAGGCCTTTTAGGCAAGGGGCTCGCGCTAGGCTCCGGAAAGGCCTGCAGCTTTTCGTCAGAGAAGGCCGATCAGGCGACGCTCGGCGAGAACGGCATTGCCGACGTGCCGGCGCTGGTCGACCTGCCGGTGCCTGACGTCTATAGCGCCGCCTTGTCGGCTTTCGTCTTTGCCGCCGGCGTCAGGCTGATGGAGCGCGACCGGCCCGAGATCATGTACCTCTCGACCACTGACTATATCCAGCACAAGCATGCGCCTGGTTCAGCGATCGCCAACGACTTCTACGCCATGATGGATGGTTACCTGGGACAGCTTGACGCCATGGGCTGCACGCTGGTCCTGACTGCAGACCACGGCATGAACGACAAGCACGACACCAACGGTCGCCCCGATGTCCTCTACCTACAGGATCTGTTCGACCAATGGGTCGGTCACGCCAAGGCGCGCGTCATCCTGCCGATCACGGACCCCTATGTCGTGCACCATGGTGCGCTGGGGTCGTTCGCCGTCGTCTATCTGCCAGCAAACGCTGAAGTCAACGAGATGGCGGCGAAGCTCAAGGTTGTGCCGGGTATCGAGGCCGCGCTGACCCGGGAGGAAGCGGCGGCACGGTTCGAACTGCCGGCCGACCGGCTGGGCGATCTCGTCGTGGTCTCGACGCGACACAAGGTATTGGGCACATCGGCGGCGCGGCATGATTTGTCAGGATTGACGGAGCCGTTGCGCAGTCATGGCGGTCTTTCCGAACAGAAGGTGCCGCTGATCTGCAACAGGAAGCTCGCGCAAGAAACGCCGTCGCGTCGATGGCGCAACTTCGATGCCTTCGATCTAGGGCTGAACCTCGTCGCCTGAAGGTGATAGGCTTGGTGCCATGAGCACCCAAACCTACACCGGAGGCTGTCACTGCCAGGCGGTCTCGTTCGCGGTCGATCTCGACCTCGATCAGGCGCTGCAGTGCAATTGCTCGATCTGCTCCAAGCTTGGGGCGGTTTGGGCATTTGCGCCCAGAGCGAAAAAGACTCTTAAATCTGGCGCCGACGCGCTGGGCGATTACCAGTTCGGCAAGAAGCGGCTGCATCATCGAAGATGCCAACACTGTGGCATCGAGACTTTCGCCGAGGGGACCGCACCTGACGGTACAGCGACTGTCGGTGTCAATTTGCGTTGTCTGGATGGCGTCGAGGTCGAGAAGCTCACCCCGCGTCAGTATGACGGACGCAGCGTCTAAGATCTGGGAGAAATGCCATGGCAGTGAGTCAGGCCGACAAGGCCGCGAAGTTCCGCGCCCTGCACGAGAAGCCGGGCGCTTTTGTGATCCCCAATCCCTGGGATGGCGGCTCGGCCCGCCTCCTGCAGGGCTTGGGCTTCGAGGCCCTGGCGACCTCGAGTGGCGCCAAGGCCGGTGTGTTGGGCAAGCGCGATGGCAAGGTGACGCGCGAGGAGTCGCTTGCCAATGCTCGCATGATCGTCGAGGTGACCGACCTGCCGGTAGCGGCCGATCTCGAGAAGGGCTTCGGTGACGGTCCGGATGCCACGGCCGAGACGATCCGGCAGGCGGCCGCGATCGGCCTCGTCGGCGGCTCGATCGAGGACGCGAGCGGCAACAAGGACGCTCCACTTTACGACATTGAGACAGCGGCGGTGCGGGTGAAGGCTGCGGTGCAGGCAGCCCGTTCGCTGTCGTTTCCCTTCGTTCTGACGGCGCGCGCCGAGGGCTTCCTGCGCGGGCGCGGGGACCTCGACGACGTGATTAAGCGGCTGCAGGCCTACGAGGCGGTAGGCGCCGATGTCCTGTTCGCGCCTGGCTTGCCCGATCTCGCCGCGGTGAAAAAGGTCTGCGGTTCCTTGAAGAAGCCATTCAACTTCATGGTCGGTATCAAGGGAAAGTCGTTCTCCAAGGCCGAACTCGAAGCGGCCGGGGTGAAGCGCATCAGCCTCGCCACGTCTCTCTATCGGGCGGCGATGACTGGCCTGCTGGAGGCGGCAAAAGAAGTGAAGGAGCGGGGCACCTTTGAGTATCTCGACAGGTCGGTCTCGACTCCGGACTGGAATGCGTTCATGAAGGAGTGATGGATACAGTTCTGAATCCAGTTTCAGACGCAGATCGCACCGTCGAACATTTCGATGTCCTGATCGTCGGTGCCGGCCTTTCCGGTATCGGCGCTGCCTGGCACCTGCAGAAGGAGTGTCCCGGCAAGAACTATGCGATCCTGGAAGGACGCGCCTCGAGCGGCGGCACCTGGGATCTGTTCCGCTATCCCGGCATTCGTTCGGACTCGGACATGTATACGCTGGGGTATCGCTTCCGGCCGTGGAAAGACGCCAAGGCGATCGCGGACGGACCGGCCATCTTGAAATACATCCGCGAGGTCGCGAGCGATCACGGGATCGACGCCAGGATTCGCTACGAGCACCGAGTCGTGGCGGCCTCGTGGTCGACACCCGATGCACGTTGGACTGTCGAAGTCGAATACGGGCCACTGCGCCAGCATCGCACGTTGAGCTGCAACTTCCTCTGGATGTGCAGCGGTTACTACGACTATGCCGGCGGTTACCTGCCCGAGTTCCCGGGCATGGAGCAATTCAAGGGCCGTATCGTCCATCCGCAGAAATGGAGCGACGACATCGATTACGCCGGCAAGCGCGTGGTGGTGATTGGCAGCGGTGCGACCGCCGTCACGCTGGTGCCGGCAATGGCCGATTCAGGCGCGGCACACGTCACCATGCTGCAGCGTTCGCCTACTTACATGGCGATGCGTCCCTCGAAGGATCCATTCGCTACCAAGATGCGCCAGCGCTTGCCGCTCAAGCTCGCCTATGCCGTGACGCGCTGGCGCAATGTGCTGTTTGGCATGTACTTCTACCAGATGTGCAAGCGCCAGCCCGAGAAGGTGAAGCGCCTGCTGCTCGGTGGCGTGCGCCAGGCACTGGGGCCGGACTATGACGTCGCGACACATTTCACGCCCCGCTACAATCCTTGGGATCAGCGGCTTTGCCTCGTGCCCGACGCCGATTTCTTCCGCACCATCCGGCAGGGCAAGGTCGCGGTCGTCACTGACCACATCGAGACCTTCACTGAAAACGGTCTCAAGCTGAAATCGGGTGCCGAGTTGGCGGCCGACATGATTGTGACGGCAACGGGCCTGGTGCTGGTCCCGCTGGGTGGGATGAAGCTCACGGTCGACGGCCGGGCGGTCGAGCCGTCCCAGACCTACATCTACAAGGGCATGATGTATTCGGATGTGCCGAACCTTGCCTCGGTGTTCGGCTACACCAACGCCTCGTGGACGCTGAAAGCGGATCTCGTCTGCGAGTATGTGTGCCGGTTGCTCAATCGCATGGACCGCAAAGGCTATCGCTACTGCATGCCGCGCAACAGCGATCCGACGCTCCAGGCCGAGCCGTGGGTGAACTTTTCCTCCGGCTACATCCAGCGCGCGCTCAAGCATCAGCCCAAGCAGGGCTCGAAGCGGCCGTGGAAGCTCTACCAGAACTACGTGCTTGACCTTGCGAGCCTGCGCTTCTGCGCCCTGCGAGATCGCGCGATGACGTTTGCGCGATAGCGCACATGTCCATCCCCAGTTGGCCTGAGTTATCGCTCAGGGCTGGCCGGGAACGAGGGCAATCGCGCGCACGCGGCCCTTCTTGTCGACCAGTGCTGCCTTGCCATCCGGCGTCACGCCGACCACCCGGTCATCGTCGAACGGCAGGCTGAGCCGTTGTGCGCCGTCGGGAGCATCCAGAACCAGCTGGCGGCCGCTGATACGCAGAAGGCTGCCGTCGGCCAACAGACCGGCGAAGCTTCCGTCGCGGCTTTCGAGGCTGTCCTCGCCCCCAGGCCTCCAGACCAGCAGATGTGGCGGCAGATTCGTTGGCGCATCGTGCAGAACGACGATCTTGCCGTCGGCCGATATGTCGAGCGCCGGCGAGGTGAGGCCGGAGATGGCGAGCTTGCGTTGCCGGATCGGCCGCCCTTCGCGTGTCCATGCAGCGAGACGACCGTCGCTGGTATAGATCGCGATCACGTTTGAGGAGGCGGTGGCGGCTTCGGGAATCAGCTTTTCCTGATCGCCGAACGCCAGGCGGCCGAGCACTCGGCCCTCGAGGTCCAGCACGAGGAATCCCGATCCATCAGGCATGGGGCGCAGGATACGGTCGTCGAGCAGGAGCGTGGCAGCCAGCAGCGTATCGTTCGGCCCTGCCGGAAACCGCATGGCCCTGCCGATGCGGTTCCAATTCTGATCCAGGACCTCGAACTGCCCGTCGGGCGCCAACACGCCGACCTTGCGTCCCGTCGGGGACACGAACAGCCGGGGCGATTGGGCGCTGGCATTGGCCGCATTCGGGTCGCTTTTCCAAAGCTGAAGGGCTGTACCCCGTTCGGTGCCATCGAGTTGCCAGACCCGCAGTCGGCCATCAGTGTGCAATGCCGCCATCTGCGTTCCGCCGGCGATTGCGCGCATGGCGACCGGAAGACCGAAATCGCTGAAAGGGCGAGCCAGTGGTTGGCCATCGCCGTCGAGCAGCACCAATCCCTCGATGGCGGCGATCGCCACGCGGCTTCCATCAGCGGCAACCGCGACACGCGTCGATCCTGCAGGCGCGACATCGTCGTGCCGCAGGTTGCCATCGGCATCGAGGAAGCGCACGTGATCGGCCGACAGCACGATCAAACCTTGCTTGCTGGGCAAAGCAGCGACGTCCAGGAGATTCTCAGCGGCTTCGAGGGGACGTGGGTTGCCGAGCCGTCCCGGGGCAATCGGCACCACATCCGCGCCTCCCGGCGGCGCATAGGCCACGACCAGCCCTCGACCGTCGGCGGAAAAGACATGGCGTCTGACATAAGGATGCTGAAGGGCCGGTTGCATCAGCCGCGTGCCATCCTGTCCGACCACGCGCAGGTCGCCACAGAGGCTGCTGAACGCCAGGAGCCGTTCGTCAGGCGAGAAGGCGGGCACATGCTCTGCGCTGTCCTGCGAGCACGAGTCATCCGGCCGGCTTGCTGGACCGAGGGTGATTGTCGGCCCATTCGGTCGGCCATCGGCCGCGACCAGGCGCAGCGTCTGGGTTAGCCGCAGGGCGAGGTTGCGGCTCGTCGGCGCGACGCCGATGCCGACAATCGGCTCACCGAGGGTGATGAGCATGCTTGGCTCGCCACCTTCGAGAGGCCAACTCTCGAGCTTGCCGTCTTCGCTGCCGGTGACGACATGCGCGGGGTCGAGCCACGCCACCGAGGTAAACGTTCCAGGCAGGGTCCGGACGAGCTCGGCGTGGCCACCGTCGGTCAGATGGACGAGATCGGCCTGCAACCGGCCGTCAGCATCCGTTCTCGCAAGCAGCAGCGTGTCGGCTGCACCGGGGCGGAAGGCAAGAAGCGCGACGCTGGCTGGGTCGTAGACAGGAAGGGCGGTCTGGGCGCTGGCAGACGCCGCTATGAGCGCGGCCAGGAGGAAGCCCGCCGCTATTTCCACCACGCTGCGCCACCGACTGCCGGAGCGGACCATCCGCTGCATTCCCCACCGCTTTGCGCACCGTAGGCATCTCGCGTACCGACGACAAGAGCGCGATGGCTACGCGGCTTGTCGATAACTGAATTCGGCCAGGGCGGGGGATGAGTATCGGCTCCGATCTGGCGCACGAGTTCAGCAGCTGCGTTGACTGGCGCGGCGCTGGACCTCGACATCGAAGGTGGTCCACCATTGGCCGTAGTGTGCCGCGGTCATTCTCGGCGGCCCGAATGAGGTATGAGAAAGCTGATATGAACCGCAAGGCCCAGGCGCTCGCCGCCGTTCAGGCCGTTCCGTCACCCGGAGAGGGCAAGCGTGGCCCCGAAGGACATCTCGGCTATCTCCTGCGTCAGGCCCAAGCCTCGGTGCGCGGCGCGATGGATCGCGCCCTGTCTGACCTCGGTGTGACCTCGCCGCAATTCGCGGTGCTCACCATGATCGTCGCCTATCCGGGCGTATCGGGCGCGGATCTCGCCCGGCTCACCTATCTCACGCCACAGACCATCAATGTGATCGTCGGCAACCTCGAGCGCGACGGTGCGATCGAGAAAAGCGCACATGCCACTCATGGTCGCATCCTGCGACTGCATGCGACGGCCAAGGCGCAGGCGCTGCTCAAGCGCTGCCGCTCCCGCGTCGCCGATATCGAATCGGAGATCGCGGCGCTGCTCGGCAAGGACGAGGAACGGATTGTCCGCCGTTGGCTGAGCGAGGTGGGAGAACGCCTGACCGAGGGGCGTCGATGACGCGTGACGATATCCTGATCATCGGCGGCGGCGTCATGGGGTCGTCGATCGCTTACCACCTGGCCGGCGACCCGACCTTGGCCGGCAAGGTGACCGTGGTCGAGCGCGATCCGAGCTATGCCCGTGCCTCGTCGGCATTGTCGGCGAGCTCGATCCGCCAGCAGTTCTCGACGCCGCTCAACATCCATCTCTCGCGCTACGGCATAGGCTTCCTGCGCCAGGCACAGGACCTTCTGGGTGTCGACCTCGCGCTGAAGGAGGAAGGCTATCTCTTCCTCGCGAGCCCGGCAGGGGAGGCTGTGTTGCGTGCCAACAATGCCGTGCAGCGCGCTGAGGGCTGCTCCGTCGAGCTGCTTGAACCGGTGGGACTCGTTGGGCGTTTTCCCTGGATGACGACCGATGGGCTGGCGCTCGCTTCTTTCGGCACCGCCAACGAAGGCTGGTTCGATGGTCCGTCGATGATGCAGGCCTTCCGCCGCACCGCGCGGGATCGCGGGGCTATCTACCTGGCGGATGAGGTGGTCGGGCTGGGGCCACATCACGTCGATCTGCGTGCGAACGGGCGCATGGAAGCGGGGACCATCGTCATCGCTGCAGGCGCCTGGTCGGGCGAGGTGGCGGCGATGGCAGGCATCCCCTTGCCGGTCGAGCCGCGCCGTCGCTCGGTGTTCGTGTTCGATGTGCGCGAGCCACCGGGTCCGACACCGCTCACCATCGATCCCTCTGGTGTCTGGTTCCGGCCCGAAGGTCGCTTCTATATCGGCGGCACGACTCCCGCCGAAGGCAATGATCCTGGTGGCGCGCCGCTCGAAGTGCAGCACCAGGAATGGGACGAGATGGTATGGCCGGTGCTGGCGGCGCGCGTGCCGGCCTTCGAGGCGGCCAAAGTCGTGAATTCCTGGGCCGGCTACTACGAGTACAACACCTTCGATCAGAACGGCATCGTGGGCCGCCATCCGAAAATCGAGAGCGTCATCTTTGCCACAGGGTTTTCCGGCCATGGCATTCAACAATCGCCGGCGGTCGGCCGAGCGGTCGCCGAACTTATTTTGCATGGCAGCTATCGTACCCTAGATCTTTTGCCGTTCGGATATGAGCGGATATCCGCCGGCCGACCTATCCGGGAACTCAACGTGGTGTGATAAGCTTTCCGCCTGCGGAGTAGAGGGAGAGCAACGTGCCCGACCAAGCCTTGGTCAATTCGGATCTGACGTCGGCGCTCGACGAAGCGCGCCAAACCTACATCGACCGCAATCCCAAGAGTTTCGCGCGCCATGAGGAAGCCAGTGTGGCGATGCCTGGCGGCAACACGCGTACCACGTTGCACAATTCGCCGTTTCCGCTCACCGTCGTGCGTGGCGAGGGCTGCCGGCTGTGGGATGCCGACGGTCACGAATACATCGACGTCCTGGGCGAATATACAGCAGGCATCTACGGCCATTCGCATCCGGTGATCCGCGCTGCCATCGATCGCGCGCTCAATCACGGCTGGAACTATGCTGGCCGCAACACCTACGAAGGACAGTTGGCGAAACTGATTGCCGACCGCATGCCATCGATCGATCTCGTGCGCTTCACCAATTCCGGCACCGAAGGCAACGTAATGGCGCTCGCCGGCGCGAAGGTCTTCGCGCAGCGCAAGGGCCGGGCCAAGGCCACGAAGGTGATGGTGTTCCACGGCGGCTACCACGGCGGCGTGCTCTACTTCGTGAGCGGTGGCAGCCCTGTGAACATGCCGTACGAGTACGTCGTAGCGCCCTACAACGATATCGAGGGTACGCGGGCGCTTCTTGCCGGCCATGGCGAGCAGATTTTTGCCGTTCTGGTCGAGCCAATGCAGGGCAGTCACGGCTGCCTGCCCGGTGACCCGGCCTTCCTGAGGATGCTGCGCGAGGAGACGAAGGCCTGCGGCATCACGCTGATCTTCGACGAGGTCATGACGTCGCGCCTCTCGCCCGGTGGCCTGCAGGCCAAGCTGGGCGTCATCCCGGACATGACCACGCTTGGTAAATACATCGGCGGTGGCATGTCGTTTGGTGCCTTCGGCGGCCGACGCGAGATCATGGAGCTGTTCGACCCGACCAAGCCCGATGCACTGCCGCACGCCGGCACCTTCAACAACAACGTGCTCACCATGTCGGCGGGCGTGGCGGGCTATGGCGAGGTCTACACGCCCCAGGTGGCAGAGGCGCTGAACGCGCGCGGCGACAAGATCCGCGAGCGGCTGAACGCCATTTGCGAGAAGAACGACGTCGCCTTTCAGTTCTCGGGCGTCGGTTCAATGATGACGGCGCATGCGACGACGCGGCCGATTCGGACGGCGGCCGACATCGCCAGCTCCAACCAGGACGCCAAGGAACTGTTCTTTTTCGACATGACGGCGGCCGGAATCTGGATCGCTCGCCGCGGCTTCGTGGCCCTCAATATCATGATCGGCGACGCGGAGGCGGATCGGTTCGTGTCGGCAGTGGAGGAGTTCGTGACGGCTCGAAAGGCCCTGTTGCGGTCAAAATGAGTTCCCATATTCCGACATGACCGAAACCAGCAGCTTCCCCCAGCCTGTTTCCGGCACGGTCACGCCGCGCTTCGGCGACGTCGCCACGTTCATGCGCCTACCGCTGTTCCGCGATCCTGCCGAGGTCGAGATCGGCCTGATCGGGGTGCCGTGGGATGGCGGCACGACCAATCGACCAGGCGCTCGTCACGGGCCGCGCCAGATGCGCGATCTCTCGACGATGATGCGGCGCGTCCATCACGTCACGGGCATTGCGCCTTACGAGCTTGCCAAGTGCGGTGACTTGGGTGACGCCTCGGTGAACCCGGCGAGCGTCGATGATTCGCTGGAACGGATCACAAAGTTCTACACCAAGCTACATGACGCAGGTGCCGTTCCGCTGTCAGCCGGCGGCGACCATCTGATCACGCTCCCGATCATGCGCGGCATCGCCCCCAAAAGTGAAAAAGGGGGCCAGGCGCCGCTCGGCATGGTGCATTTCGATGCCCATAGCGACACCTGGGACACCTACTTCGGGGGCTACAAGTACACGCACGGCACACCCTTCCGGCGTGCAGTGGAGGAGGGGCTCCTCGATCCCAAGCGCGTGGTGCAGATCGGCATCCGGGGCTCGCTCTACAAGCGTGACGACAATGCCTGGGCGGTCGAACAGGGCATGCGCGTGATCACGATCGAGGAGTATTTCGACCTCGGTGTCGAGAAGGTGATCGCCGAGGCCCGCCGAGTCGTGGGCCACGGCCCCACCTATGTCAGCTTCGATGTCGACGGCCTCGATCCGGCCTATGCCCCCGGCACTGGTACGCCCGAGATTGGCGGCTACACGCCGCACGAGGCGCAGCGCATGCTGCGCGGCCTGCGGGGGCTCAATCTGGTCGGTGGGGACGTGGTCGAGGTCTCCCCGCCCTTCGACATGAGCGGCAACACCGCCCTCGTAGGGGTCACAATGATGTGGGAGATCCTCTGCCTGCTCGCCGAAGCGGTCGGCAAGCGCAAGGGGCGGCTTTGACCCTGTGAGCTTCGAACAGCTCAGGCGGGGCCAGTGTCCGGCATTGGTCGGCGTATCTCCAGCACATTGAGCGCGAACGCGCCGAAGGCGATCTCGAAGCCGAGCACAATGCAAGTGGCCGAGGGAATGGCAAGCCGCATTGTGTGGCTTGAGTCGAGCAACCCGAAGGCGACATTGCTCCAGGTGCTGACGGCCAGCACCGCCAGGATGAAGCCCACGACGATCAGGGCGGCACCGACGATCAAGCCGCGTTCGATGGTGCCGTACGCGATCAACGATCGCAGCCGCGGGTCGTACGGCAGGATGCCCTCGTCCATGCCGTGGACGTTGACGAAGGCCCAGAAGATGACCGCTTGGACCCCGACCACGATCGCCATGGCGGAATAGAGCAGGGTATGAATATCGAGTGTGACGTTCCCGATATGGCGGGACCCCGGCAGGATCCACAGGGTGGCGAGCAAACCCGCGAGGGCCAGTGCAAGGCCTGGGTAGAGGAAAAGCCAGCGCGGGCTGAACAGCAGCAGGAAGCGAAGATGCCGCCATCCATCCCGCCAGCTGCGGAGATGCGGCGGACGCGACCGGCCATCCGGCGACAGCGTGGTCGGCACCTCGGCGATATCCAGCCCTCTCAGCGTCGCCTTCACCACCATCTCGCTGGCGAATTCCATGCCTGGCGACTGCAGATCTAGTCGCAGGATGGCGTCTTTCGAGAATCCCCTCAAACCGCAGTGGAAGTCGCCGCAGGGGCTGTTGAAGAAGAGGCGACCGATCGAAGTCAGTACCGGATTGCCGAGGTAGCGGTGCAGCGGCGGCATGGCGCCTTTCTTGATGCCGCCCTTGAAGCGATTGCCCATGACCAGCTCGCTTCCTCCCCGCAGCTTCTGCACGAAAGGATCGAGCTCGGCGAAATCGTAGCTGTCATCGCTGTCGCCCATGATGACAAAGCGGCCGCGAGCAGCGTGGATCCCCGCTATCAATGCGGCGCCGTATCCCTTGGCCGGCACATCGACCACGATGGCGTCGTGGCGTCGCGCAATGTTCTGCGATCCGTCGGTGCTGCCATTGTCGGCGACGACAACTTCGCCGCTGATGCCGCTGCGGCGGATATAACGCCATGCCTTTTGGATGCAGGTGGCGAGCGTCTCCGCTTCGTTCAGGCACGGCATCAAAACCGTCAGTTCGGGCGCGGTGCTCATGCGTCACCTCCAGAGACCGATTGAACCGATTGGGGGGAAGACATCACGGCGGCTCTGCGCTGCCGTTGATACGCCAGCAGGAAAATCGCGAAGGCGAGCGGGAGTAGCCAGATCAGCCGCGCCTGATAGCGGTCTGCTACGACGGACAGCGCTCCCGTGGAGGCGGCATTGGCGAGCAGGGCGACAGTGATGGTGAGCAGGAACTCCGTGAAGGTTGCATCGCGCAGCGCAAACACGAGCGCGATCGCACCTACGAGTGAAAGCATCACGATGAGCGAATAGACGTCGTTGATCGCATCAAGCCGCAGCCGGCCCTGCTGCTGCAACGACTGTTCGTATTGCCCATCTTCCCGCGGGAAGAAGCGATGCATCACCTCGACGATGCGACTCTCTTCGGGCCATGTCTTGAAATCGACACCGGCGCGAAACGTGATGAGTTGCTTCGAAGTGTTATAGACGGCCGCCAGCAACGCCTCTTCAGGGTGCTCACGTACCGCCCCGGCCGTGATTTCGCCCGCCTCGCTTCGCAGCTCTTTGCCCGGCACATACATCCAGGCATTGTTGGTTGTGCTCCATAGAAACTGGTCGCTGTCCCGCGGCAGCCGCTGATAGACCGCGCAGAGCTGCCATTGGCGTTGATCGCAGTGATCGCGCAGATACTCGTAGGCGGGGCCGTCGGCAAAGGAACGCGCAAGCAGCATAACGGGTCCGTCCAGAGTGAGCTGCAGGCGACCCTTGGCGACGAGGTTCATGCCGAGCACGGCTATGAGCGCCACGAATGGCAGGGCGATCACTGTGAGTAAGGCCGGTCTTAGGCGCGGCTTGCGCAGCCAGTAGAGCACGGCGAAGAAGGCGGCCATCCCCAAGCCCAACGCGATATGGCTGATATGGCTTGCCAGCCCACACAGCACGATGCCGATGAGGAAGGTCCGCTCGAGGGGGACGAATGTGGTCCAGCCTCGGTACAGCGCGAACATGCCCAGCACGCAGATGGCGGTGAAGAAGTCGGGCATGACGAACGAAATGAACCACGGTGCTGCGCTGAAGAGGGCGAGGAAGGCCGCCAGCAACAGAAACGCTCGTGGGCTGTAAAGATCGAGCGCCCGCAGGGTCGCCTGCAAAATGTAAGCAAGTAGAATGCCTTGGGCGAAGGGGACCGGCCATAAACTGACACCGTCAAGATGAAGCGGAATCAGGAAGGCGCCGTAAAAAATCGGCGCTTCACTCGGTATGTATCGCCGAATGCCGCCGTCGATATACCGGGCGCTGTCGTTGAACAGGAGCGGATAGCCGTTCACGAGCGCCACCCACGCCAAGAGGGCCCCGGCGAGAATGACAACGCCAACGTCGGTGGGACGCCACCGTGCTGTCATGATGACGTAGCAGGGGGCATGAGAGCGGTGCTGGGACGAGCGCGTTCCATCGCTGACAGAAACGCCAGTTACCGCCCGTGGTTACATTAAAATCTCAAGATGTTGTGGGCATGCCCGTGCAGTAACCAAATTCACGCAATTAGGCCGCCAAATCGAGAATCTCCCGAACCTGCGCCGGTCCTGCGATGGGGCGGGGATTACGCGGGACCCAGGGCGTGCCCATCGCCTGCTTGGCAATGCGTTCGAACTGATCCGGGCCGACTTTCACGTCACCAAGACTGCGTGGCATGCCGAGGCCGCGGATGAAGGCATCGAGCAGATCGCCGGCCTCCTCGCCCGGATGGCCCATCGCCGCGGCGACCAGCGCCTGCTTGTCGGCGTTCGCCGGTTTGTTCCAGCGCATGACCGACGGCAGCATGATGCAGGAGGTGTGGCCGTGCGGGATGTCGAACACCGCGCCCAGCACGTAACCGATGCCGTGGCTCGCGCCCATCGGCACGCCGCTCACCAGCGGTGCCATGGAAAGCCAGGCGCCGATCTGACAGTCGAGCCGGGCCTCGATGTCGTTCGGGTCGGCCTTCACCCTCGGCAGCCCACGCGCCAACAAGGAAAGACCATGCAATGCCGAGGCGTCGCCATGCGCGCTCGATTCGTTGGAGCAGATACCCTCGACACAGTGATCGACCGCGCGAATGCCGGTCGAAAGGAAGAGCCACAAGGGCGTGTGGCGCGTCACTGCCGGGTCAAGCACGACGGCTTTCGGAACGATATCGGGATGGCGAAACAGCTCCTTCACCCTGGTGCGTTCGTCGGTGATGCCCGAGACGGCTGAAAATTCGCCAGCCGAAAGCGTTGTCGGCACCGAGATTTGCCGCACGCTGGACGATTTCGCGGTCGCCGGCGGACGCACCTTGTCGAGGGCATCGACGTTGCGAATGTCGTTCGCGAGACAGAGTTGGACGGCCTTGGCGCCATCGGTGATCGAGCCGCCGCCCAGGGTAACGATGAGGTCGGCCTCGGCCGCGCGGGCCTGTGCCGCCGCGGCAATCACCGCCGAGCGAGGGGTGTGCGCCGGCATTTTATCGAAAGTGCCAACGCAATGGTTGCCCAGGGCGCGGCGGAGTTTCTCGACTTCGTCGGTCTCGCGGTTAAGCGTACCGCTCACCATCAGAAACACGCGCTCTGCCTGGTGGCGGCGAACGAGCTCGGCCACGGTCTCGGCGGCAGGCTTGCCGAACTGGACTTCCTCCATCTTGCTGAAGGTGACTTGTCCTGCACGGATCATGGCGTTCCTCCGAATGCGCGCCGAGTTGGCCAGCGGACACGCTCTTGCTAGCTTAGCGGCCATGTCAGGCACACGAAACGGCGCGATCTCGCGCGCAGAAACCTATTTCGACAAGGGTGGCTTCCTTGCTGACCTCCAGCGACGGGTGGCCATTCCCACAACAAGCCAGGAGACGGGCTCGATGCCCGCCTTGCAGGAATATGTCTCCGGCGAGATGACCCGGTCGCTCGAAGCGCTCGGCTACGATTGCCGAGTCTTTCCGAACCCACGCGACGAGTACGGTCCGTTTCTCATCGCACGCCGGATCGAGGATTCGGCCAAGCCCACGGTGCTGACCTATGGTCATGGCGACGTGATCCGAGGCCAGGAGGACCAGTGGCGCCAGGGCCTGTCGCCGTGGAAGATCGTGGTCGAGGGCGACCGCCTCTACGGACGCGGCACGGCTGACAACAAAGGGCAACATACGATCAATATCGCGGCCCTCGCCTGCGTCCTGGAAGAACGCGGCAGCCTTGGCTTCAATTCGACCATCCTGATCGAGACCGGCGAGGAGACAGGCTCTCCGGGGCTCGCCGACTTCTGCAAGGCCAATAAGGAAGCCTTGAAGGCGGATGCGCTGATCGGTTCGGACGGGCCCCGGCTCGATCATCACCGTCCCACCATCTTCGGCGGCACGCGCGGCACCATGAACTTCAACCTGAAGCTCGGCTACCGCGAAGGCGGTCACCACTCGGGCAACTGGGGCGGACTACTCGCCAATCCCGGCATCGTGCTTGCCCATGCGCTCGCCACCATCACCGACGAACGCGGCCAGATCAAAGTGCCGGAGTGGCGGCCCAAGACCCTCACCAACTCCGTGCGCGCTGCCCTGGCTGACGCTCACGTCGATGCGGGCGAGGGCGCTCCGGCGATCGATCCGGAATGGGGCGAGAAAGGGCTGACGCCCGTGGAGCGCGTGTTCGGCTGGAACTCGTTCGAGGTGCTGGCCTTCAAGACCGGCAATCCCGACCGGCCCGTCAACGCCATCCCGCCCAGCGCAATCGCCTATTGCCAGCTGCGTTTCGTTGTCGGCACCGACCCGCACGACATCGTGCCGGCCCTGCGCCGACATCTCGAGCGACACGGCTTTGGTCAGATCGAAGTCGAGCCGGCGCGCGAGGTGATTATGAACGCCACTCGACTCGATCCAGAGAACCCCTGGGCGAGATTCGCCGCTGCTTCGATCGAGAAGACGGCCGGGCAGAAACCCAACATGCTGCCCAATCTGGGTGGCTCGCTGCCCAACGAGGTGTTTACCGACATCCTTGGGATGCCAACCGTGTGGGTACCGCACTCCTACGCCGCCTGTTCGCAGCATGCGCCCAACGAACACCTGCTCGCGCCCGTGGCGCGCGATGGATTGCGGCTGATGACGGGCCTATTCTGGGATCTCGGCGCGGAGGGCAAGCCGGTCTGACGCTTGACGGGCAGCGTAATGCCGGCCCCGAACTGACAACGAATCAAGGAGGAAACAAATGGCTGGTGTTGGATCGGAGAAGGTGTTCGAGAACGATAAGGTGATCGTATGGAATTTCGTGCTTGCTCCGGGCGCCGAAACACCAATGCACACGCATGAGCACAGCTACATGTGGTATTCCATCGAAGGCGCTCCCCTGCAGATCTTCGACGAACACGGAAAGGATCTGGGCACTCTCGAGATACCGACTGGAGCGATCTACTCTCTGAAGCTGGACAATGGTTTCCTGGAAGTTCTCTCAGACCATGGCAAAGGCATGCGCGTTCCCGCCAAGCACAAGGCGCGCAACGTCGGGCCGACGCCCTATCGCGAAGTGCTCGTCGAGTACAAGTGACGCTGTTGCAGCGGAAGTCGAGACTGAGTCCGGCAGTCGCGATCTTCGCGACCTGATTTGAATGCTGACGGCCGAACAGGCAGCCGACCTTGTCGAGGCGATCGCGCTGCGACAGGATCGTGCTGCCTTCGCTGCCCTGTTCCGCCACTACGCGCCGCGCATCAAATCCTTCGTCATGCGCGGCGGCAGCGATAGGGAGGCCGCGCAGGAAGTCGCCCAAGAAGCCATGATCATGGTGTGGCGGAAGGCGGCGAGCTTCGATCGCCAGCGGGCTTCGGTCGCGACCTGGATCTACACCATCGCCCGCAACAAACGCATCGATCTGCGGCGGCGCGTGGGCCGCCCAGCCCTCGAAACCGAGGATTGGTTGACGGTTTTTGCGCCTGTGGACGAGGGTGCCGATACATCCGTATTGGCCGGCCAGACGTATCAACGGATGAAGGAGTTGATGGACGGCCTGTCTCCGGATCAGCAGGTGGTCCTTCGCAAGGCCTTCTTCGAGGACAAGGCGCATACCGCCATTGCCGAGGAGCTGCGATTGCCGCTGGGTACGGTGAAGTCGAGGATCCGATCTGCGCTTGGAAAGCTGCGTCAGGCTTTGGAAGAGAAGGACGACGAGACGTGACGAGCAGACATCCGGTTCCCGAAGAACTCATGCTCGACTATGCCGCCGGGGCGCTGGCTGACGGGCCGGCACTTGCCGTTGCGCTTCATCTCACCCTCGATCCGGCGGCCCGGCATGTGGCCAACGGGCTCGCCGCGTTGGGCGGCGCCTTGATCGAAAGCGAGAACGTTGCCGAAGTCGATACACTGGCGCTTGAAACTTTACTCAGTCGTCTCGACGAGGTGCCCGTCGATCCGCTCCCGAAGACGCCGGCGTCGCATCCCGGCTTCGACTGGGCACCGACTGCCCTGAGGCCGTATCTCGGGCCGATGACAAGATGGAAGCGCAAGCTCGGCGGCTTCGAGGAGATCAGCTTGAATTTGCAGGACGACGCGCACCGCGTTTCGCTCCTTCGGCTCGAGCCCGGTAGGGGCCTGCCGATGCATCGTCACATGGGGAATGAATATACGGTCGTGCTGCAGGGTGGCTACACTGATCGGACCGGCAACTATGTCGTCGGTGACTTTGCCGTGGGTCCCGGCAGTGACGAACATCAGCCAATCGCCGATCCAGGCGAGCCTTGCATCGCACTGATCGTAGAGGAAAAGCCGATTGTGCTCACGGGGCGCTGGGGGCGCTGGCTCAATCCACTGGTGCGGCGCGGCTGGCTCTGACAGGCTCTGCGCTTGAGGAGGGCCAATGTCACGTATTCCGTACTACGAAGTCGAAAACGCCACCGGCAAGCATGCCGAATTCCTGGGTAAGCTCGGCACACATCTGAACATCTACCGCATGCTGGCCAATTCGGAGTACGGACTGAAAGGGTTCGTGCGCATGGGCAATGCGCTGCTCCATCGCTGTGAACTCGATCCCACCTTGCGTGAGCTTGCGATCCTGCGGGTCGGTCGCCTGAGCCGCGCCGCGTACGAGGTGTTCCAGCACGAGCGCATTGCGCGCGAGGTTGGAGTTGCGGAGGAGAAGATCAGCGCGCTGCGCGACGCTACCGTTGATGCGCCCATCTTTTCGGACAACGAAAAGGCGGTGCTGCGCTTCACCGACGACGTGGTGCGCAATGTCCGTGCTTCGGACAAGGCGCTGAAGGCCGTCGAAGCATTCCTGTCCCGTGGCGCGCTGGTCGAGCTCACGCTGACCATCGGCTACTACATGATGGTCTGCCGCTTCCTCGAGACGACCGGCGTCGAGGGCGAAGAAGGCCAGGGTGAGTGGCTGAAGACGGCAAAACTGTAGGCGTGGAGTTGTCCCGATGGCGTATCGAGTTCTGATCGCGCAGTTCATGCACGAGACCAATACCTTCAGCAAACTGAAGACCACGCTCGACGATTATCGTCGCCGCTACCTGATCGAAGGCGAGGCGATCGTGCCGCAATTCAAAGGCACGCGGAACGAACTGGGCGGCTATATCGACTCGGCGGCCAGATATGGCTGGGAACCGGTCTATGGCGTGGCAGCCAACGCGACACCTTCAGGCAGACTCACCAGAGAGACGTGGGAGACGATCCGCGACAAGATCGTGGGCGCGGCAAAAAAAGCCGGAAAGCTTGATGCCGTTTGCCTCTCGTTGCACGGCGCCATGGTGACCGAAACCGAGGATGACGCCGAAGGCGCATTGCTCGAGGTGCTGCGTGGCATGATCGGGCCAGATGCGCCAATGGTCGCCACACTCGACCTGCATGCCAACGCCACCGTGAAGATGGCGAAGAACGCCGGTGCGCTGGTGTCTTTCCGCACCTATCCGCATATCGACGGTTACGATCGCGCTGTGCAGGCGGCAGCCCTGGTGCAGGAGGCGCTGGAAGGGGGGAAAAAGCCGCGCTGCCTGCTCAGCCAACCCGCGATGCTTGAAGGCGCTGACCATGGCCGCACGACGCAGCCTGGTCTGATGCGCGACCTGCTCGCCAAGGCTGACGGCTATGAAAAGGAACCTGGCATCAACGTGGTCAGCATCCAAGCCGGTTTCACCTGGTCGGACATTCCCTATACCGGCCCCTCGATTGCGGTGAGTCACGAGCCGACAGCGGAGGCTCGTGCGTCGCAGATCGCTCGCGAACTGATCGACGAGATCTGGCGCCGCCGCGACGAGAACTCGACTGATTACCGGCCGGTGTCCGACGGTGTCGCCGCCGCTCGCGCCAAGAGTGACAAGACCGGCCCCTTGGTGATCGCCGACGGGACGGACAACCCGGGAGGCGGTGGCTACAACGATACAACGCCTGTCTTGCAGGCGCTGATCGATGCGAAGATCGAGAATGCCGCGGTCGGCACGATCTACGATCCTGCCACGGTGCAGCAGGCAATCAAGGCCGGTGTTGGCGCCGAAATCGAGGTCACGTTGGGCGGCCACACCGATCCTGCGATGGGTGCGCCGGTGAAGGCAAAAGCCATCGTGAAGATGCTTTCGGACGGCATGTTCAAGAACGATGGCCCCATGAATGCGGGCGTGGTGACCACCATGGGCCCGACCGCCGTGCTGCGCATTGGCGGGATCGACGTCGTTACCATCTCCAACCGTATCCAGACCATCGACCTGCAGGTCTTCAAGAGTCAGGGCATCGATCCCGAAGCAAAGGGCGTGCTGGTGGTGAAAAGCGTGCAGCACTTTCGCGCGGCCTATGCCCCGATCGCTCGCGAGGTCGTGCTGGTAGACTCCGGCGGCATCTGCTCGCCGGATATTTCACGGTTGAAGTTCACCAAGCTGCGGCGGCCGATCTGGCCGCTCGATGGCGTGAACGATCCGTACTCGGGCGGACGCCCGGCTTAGACGCCGGGCTTTCCGATGGGCAGGCAGTTGTAAAGGCTGTCCGCGATGGGCACTGCATTCTCCAGCGAGAAACGCACGCTCGGAACGTAGCCGACGGGGCAAACAGTGAAGAGATAGCCTTCGATCGAGCCGTCCACGACACCCGAGTCGAACCAGCCGCCCGGCGGAACGTCGGCTTCCATGACTTGGCTGCCGTCGTAGGCCATGAACTTGATGGCGACCGGCCGGTTGCAGTCGTTGCGTGTCCCGATATGTCCGCCCTCTCGCTTCCATTCGGTGCAGGCTTCCATGTGGGCGCGCGTTGACGACTGGGCGGCGGCCAAGCTTGCGATCATCAGTGACAATGCCGACAGCGCTAATGCGCGGCTCATTTCTTCTGCCGGAAGAAAGTCGTCAGAACGAAGCGTCGGCCGCGAGTGACCGGCAGGGCCTCGTGCAGGACGGAGCAGGAGAAGACGGCCGCAGCTCCGGCGGGAGGGGAGATTTTGATGGCGGAATATTCAGGGAAGACCAGCTGGCCGCCTTCGAAATCGTCGTTGAGGTTCAAGGACACCGCGAAGGCGCGGTCGGCCGTGGTGGGCGCGCCATTGTCGCGATGCGGAGAGAAGAAGTGATTTCCTTCGACGCTGTAGGAAAGGATGACATGGGCGTCGAACGTGAATTCGCGGTCGAAAGCAAAGGCCTTCACCAGTTCGGGCCCGACGCGGTAGGCCAAGCGGTCGGAGATCGCCTTCTGCATCATCGGCTCGACGACCATGTAGTCCTCGGTGCGTTTGAGCGAGGCCACGTCGACATTGCCATAGCGGCTGGAGACACCGCTGTCCCGATGATCGCCCTTGTGCCAGAGGCGGATGACCTGGCTGCAGAAGTCGGGCTCGAAAACACGCGGCAGGACGAGCACTGGCGCTGTCGCGCACATGATCGCCTGGCTCGCGCCGCCGTCGCTGCGCACACTGTCGGCCAGGGCACCGATTGATTCGGCAGCCGAGAGCACTGGCCGACTGTCGAAGGTCGCCGACACGCGCTGATTGGGATCGAGCACGATCACGCGCGTGCGCGGACCGGCGGTCTGGCCGAAGCCGATGCCGCTCTGGCTCAGGAGCGCGGGGACGAACTTCCTATCGGCATCGCAGAGCAGGAGGCGCCCGCCGGCGTCGCCGCCAAGCTTGCGCCAGATCGAAGAGGCCGCAGCAGTAGCGGTGCTCGTCACCACGACGAGCGAAACCGACGCCGCTTCGCAGTTCACGGCCAACTTGCCGAGAGGATCCGCGTCGATTGTCGCCAGGTCGTCTGCGATGAGCAATGCCACTGGTTGGCCGGTGAACGACCAGATGAACTTGCGGTATTTGCCGTCGAGGCCGGGCAGCGCAAAATCCGGAACGCGATCACCAGGGCGGAGCAGAAGCGCGTTGGTCATCGGATCCTTAGCGGTTTAGTGGCCACAACTCATCGCCGGGTGAAGCAGCCTGCACGTCGCGCAGCCAACGCGTTACGGACGCGTCGCTCATTTTTCAAAAGCAATGGTGGGCGCGGTAGGGATTGAACCTACGACCCCACCCGTGTGAAGGGTGTGCTCTCCCGCTGAGCTACGCGCCCGGAAGGCGCGCGTATAGGGCCTGCAGGGCGGGTCGTCAACGGGCTGCGATCCGGCCGATCGCCTCAGGCAGGGCATCGAACCGCTCGATGACCGCCTCGGCGCCCAATTCGCTGGCCGGCTGCGTGGTATATCCCCAGCTCACCAACACCGCAGGCAGGCCGGCGCCATGGGCCGCCTCCACGTCGTGGATCGAATCGCCGACCATGACTGCGCGCTTTGGATCTCTGCCCATGCGTTCCACCAGCATCAGGATATGCCGTGGGTCGGGCTTGCGGACGGGGAAGGTATCGGCACCGGCGAGATCGGCGATCGGCGGCATGAGCTTCAAATGCTCCAGGATGGTACGCGACGGCTTTTCGAACTTGTTGGTGCAGACGCCCTGTTTCAGGCCAAGCCGGTCGAATTGCCCAACGACCTTGGCCACGCCGTCAAAGGCCACCGTGTGCCCGACCGGGTCGGCCTCGTAATAGCGGACAAATTCCCGGGTGACGGCGCTCAGGGCCGTGTCGTCCAGGGCCCGGCCGTGTTTGGCGAAGGCCTTGGCCATGGTGACTTTGCTGCCCTGTCCCATGAAGACCCGCACGTCGTCCTCGGTGACGGGCGGCAGGCCGTGATCCGCCAGCACGCGGCTCACCGCGAGCTGCATGTCCTTGGCGCTGTCGATCAGGGTGCCGTCGAGGTCATAGATCACGGTGTCGAAGCGGGCGATGAGGGCGTCGGTCGTTTGCATAAGGTTATCCTTAGCACATCCATCTTGCGGGACCGCCAGCCCCGTGGCATCGACCGCTCCATGAAGCCATCCGTTGCCGTGGTCGTCTTGGCGGCCGGCGCCAGCACCCGCATGAAATCCGCATTGCCGAAGGTGCTCCATCCGCTCGCCGGCTGGCCGATGCTTCGTCATGTGCTGGAGAGCGTGATGCGGCTCAAGCCGGTGCGGATCGTAGGGGTGATCCCAGAGGACGCGAAGGATGTCGCCGCCGCTTTCGCACCTCATGCAACGGTGGTCCAACGTCAGCCGCTTGGTACCGGCGATGCGGCCAAAGCGGCACTCGGGTCGCTCAAGGGCCATGACGGGCCGGTCCTTGTCGTCTACGGCGACTCGCCGCTGATCATGACGGCAACATTCAGGAAGCTGGTCGAGGCTTGCCGTCGCGACAAGGCCGCAGTCGGCGTGCTGGGCTTCAAGGCCAGTGATCCATCGCCTTACGGCCGATTGATCGTACGTGACGGCGTGCTTGAAAGGATCGTCGAAAGCAAGGACGCCGACGCTGCCGAGAAGAAGGTCGACTTCTGCAATTCCGGCGTGATGTGCCTGCAGGGCACGCTTGCGGCCTTGCTGCTCGGTGCCATTGGCAACGGCAACGCGAAAGGCGAGTTCTACCTTACTGACGTTGTCGCCATCGCACGGGCCAAGGGCCATCGCGCCATTGCCGTTGAAGGCGACGAGGCGGAGTTCCTGGGGGTAAACTCACGCGCAGAGCTTGCAATGGCAGAGCGCGCACTGCAGCAGCGTCTGCGGGGGGCGGCGATGACGGCGGGAGTCACCATGATCGACCCCGAGACCGTCTGGCTTTCTGCCGACACACGCCTGTCGGCCGATGTCACGATCGAACCGAATGTTCGGTTCGGGCTGGGCGTCACAATAGAGTCGAATACGGAAATAAAGGCCTTTTGCGATATCGAAGGCGTGCGCATCGGCAAGGGGGCTCGGGTCGGTCCTTTTGCCCGCATCCGTCCGGGCTCCGAAGTGGCCGAGAATGTCCATATCGGCAATTTCGTAGAGCTCAAGGCGACGAAAATGAGACGGGGCGCCAAGGCCAACCATCTGGCCTACCTGGGTGACTCAGACATCGGTGCTGCGAGCAATATCGGCGCCGGCACGATCGCGGTGAACTACGACGGTTACGGCAAGCATCGCACGGTCATCGGCGAGGAGGCCTTCATCGGCTCCAACAGCTCGCTGGTGGCGCCGGTGCGCGTGGGCAAGGGGGCCAACGTCGCCGCCGGAAGTGTTATTACGGAGGACGTACCTCCCAATGCCCTTGCCCTTGGGCGGGCAAAGCAGGTCACAAAGGAGGGACGGGCCGTGCCGCTTCGTGCGAAGCTGAAGGCCCGTGCGGCGGAGGCCAAGCGGACAAGGAAATAGCGACACTCCCTCCGGACGTTTTCCATGTGCGGCATCATTGGAATCATCGGCAAGGCGCCAGTCACTCCGCTGCTGGTCGATGCGTTGAAGCGGCTCGAATATCGTGGTTACGATTCGGCTGGCGTCGCAACGCTGGTGAATGGCCACATCGACCGTCGCCGCGCCGAGGGCAAGCTCCACAAGCTGGAGGAACGGCTCGCCCGCGAACCGCTTTCCGGCATCATCGGCATTGGCCATACGCGCTGGGCAACCCATGGCAAGCCCAGCGAGCGCAATGCCCATCCGATCGCCACCGATCGCGTCGCGATCGTGCACAATGGCATCATCGAGAATTTCCAGGAGCTGAAGGACGAGCTTCTGGCTGAAGGTCGGCGCTTCGAGAGCGATACCGACACCGAGGTCGTGGCGCAGCTCCTGACCTCGATGCTCGAGCGCCAGATGGCGCCGGAAGAGGCGATGGGCGAGGCGATGGGCCGCCTGCGCGGCGCCTTCGCGCTGGTGGCGCTGTTCAGCGGCCGTCACGACATCCTGATGGGCGCCCGCCGCGGCAGCTCACTGGCGGTCGGCTATGGCGACGGCGAGATGTATGTCGGCACGGATGCCCTGGCGCTGGCGCCGTTCACCAGACGTGTGAGCTATCTCGAGGACGACGACTGGGTCGTGCTGACGGCCAACGGCTGCAACGTCTATCAGGGCCGCTCGGAAGTGAAGCGCGAGATCCGCCAGAGCGGGATCTCCGGAGCGATGATCGGCAAGGGCAATCATCGCCATTTCATGATCAAGGAGATCTACGAACAGCCTGCTGTCGTGGGAGATACGCTGCAGAGCTATCTCGACCCCGCGACGCGCTCCGTGACGCTGCCTTCTCTACCGTTTGACTGGGCCAAGATAACGCGACTCACCATGACGGCCTGTGGCACGGCCTGTTTCGCCTGCCAGGTGGCCAAATACTGGTTCGAGAAGCTCGCGCGCCTGCCGGTCGAGGTCGAGGTCGCCTCGGAATTGCGCTATCGCGAGCCGCCGTTGCCGGAGGGCGGTGTCTGCATTGCGGTGTCGCAGTCAGGCGAGACCGTCGATACGCTGGCGGCGTTGCGCTACGCCAAAGCGCAGAAGCAGACCATTCTCTCGGTCGTGAACGTGCCCGAAAGCGCGATCGCCCGCGAATCGCACGTCGTGCTGCCGACGCTCGCGGGGCCGGAGATCGGCGTCGCCTCTACCAAGGCCTTCACCACGCAGCTTACCGTCCTGCTGACCGCCGCGATCGCCGCCGGCCGCGCCCGCGGTACCTTGAGCGAGGCCGACGAAGCACGGTTGGCACTCGCCTTGATCGAGTTGCCGGCGCAGATCAACGAAGCGCTGAACATGGGAGAGCAGTACCGCCACATCGCCGAGAACATCCTCGCCGAAGCGCGCGACGTTCTCTACCTGGGCCGCGGTGCGTCCTTCCCGGTTGCCTTGGAAGGAGCGCTGAAGCTCAAGGAAATCTCCTACATCCATGCCGAGGGTTATGCCGGCGGCGAGATGAAGCATGGTCCAATCGCCCTGATCGACGAACTCGTGCCGGTCGTGGTGGTGGCGCCGAGCGATGCGATCTTCGACAAGATCGCCTCCAACTTCGAACAAGTGAAAGCGCGCGGCGGGAAGCTGGTGCTGATGACCGATCAAGCCGGCGCGGCGCGCCTGGGCGGGCAGGCGGTGGCCACGATCACCTTGCCGGCGGTTGACCCGATTGTCGCACCGATTCTCTACACCGTGCCGGTCCAGCTCCTGGCCTACTACACGGCTGTCGCCAAAGGCACGGACGTCGACCAGCCACGCAATCTCGCCAAGAGCGTGACCGTCGAATAGCGCAGCTGTCTGGGAGCAAAACGGCGGCTCGAGGCCGCCGTTTGTCGTGTGCCTAGCGCGTGCCCTGGGGAAGGCCTGGCGCCAGCCCCTGCGGCTGTGGTGCCGGCTTGGGCTGGGCGGGAGCGGGGGCTGGAGCTGGTCGCGGCGGCGCAGGATTGAGGGTCTGCACCAGCGCACGGAGTTTGGCGCTCTCGGCCGCCTGGGCTTTCTTGAATTCTTCCTCGTTCAGGAAGTGATCTTTGTTGAGATCGAGCTGAGTGAATTGCAGGACGGCGTGCGCTGTCCATTCGACGCGGTCGAGCACGCCGTCCTTGTTGGTGTCGATCTCCTGGAACCTGTGAAGGGCGATCTGCCGGCGCATTTCATACGGCGGCAACCCCTTGGCCTGTGGACCATCCGGCGGGCCCGCAACGACCGCGACGAACTCGTCACGCGTTACCTTGCCATCGCCGTTCTTGTCGAGATTGTCGGCCTCGCGTAGCTGCAACTCGATGAAATCATTGATGGCGACCAGGCCCTGTCGGCGTTGAGCGTCTGCCTGCTGGCGCTGAGCGGCAGCGCGCTGCATGACCTGCTGAATGATCAGCCTGAGTTCGGGCTCGGTGACCTTGTTGTCTCGATCGGTGTCGTACTGATTGAACTCCGCCTGTACCACGGCTTCCGCCTCGGCTCGCTCGATGAAACCGTCGCGGTTGGTGTCCAGATTCTGGAACTCGGCTCGTGCACGGGTACGCCGCTCTTCCAACGATGGCACGTTGGGGCCGTCAGTGGAGAAGGGCGGCTCTGCGACCTTGAGGAATTCGTCGAGCGTCAGCTTGTTGTCCTTGTTGGTATCGAGCTGCTCGAACGTCTTCATCCGGAATTTCAGAAACTCGGCGCGCGTCACCTCACCCTTGTTCGCGGTGTCGATCTCGTGGAACCACGTCGGAAGGGGAACAGCGGCATTGGCGCCCTGCTGCCCTGGAGCGGCCGGGGGCGATGCCTGTGGCGCCGGCGTGGCGGCCGGTGGAGTCGCTGGAGCGGCCGGCGGCGTTGCTGGCGCAGGCTTGGGCTGAGCGGGTGAGGGAGTCTGGGCAGCAGCCGGCACGATCGCGAAGGCGGCGACGGCGGCAAGGGTCAGACAAAAAGCGCGTTTCATGGGCGGTAAGCCGGCAAGTCTCAAAGGGGAAATCCGTATCGACGGCAACACGCCCGGTGTCAACGTTCGTGCTGCGATATCACCTTGCGACGCAATCACGCCAAAAACATGGTTTAGCGCCATTTGAGTTGCGTCGTGCGTCGGGATAGGCCATCGTGATCGGATGCCGGCTTCGAAGAAAAGCCGCAAGTATCTGGGAGGAAAGGATAATTCCGCGTCGCGGGCGTGTTGAATGCGCTGCTGCGGAGTCGCTGTGCACATGGCAGAACCGTCTCCATCCAACGGCTCCGCGCTCTTGAGCGTGCGCGAAGTTTCGGTCCGCTTCGGTGGAATCGTGGCGCTCGACGGGATCACCTTCGACGTCCTGTCCGGGCAGATTGCCGGCCTGATCGGTCCCAATGGCGCGGGAAAAACGACACTCTTCAATTGTCTCAGCCGCCTTTACACGCCCAACAGCGGCGACGTGCTGTTCGAAGGTAAATCGATCCTCAGACGACCCCGGCACGACATCCCGCACATCGGCATTGGCCGCACCTTCCAGAATGTCGCCCTGTTCGACCGTCTCACGGTTCTCGACAATGTGAAGGTCGGTTGCCACAGCGTGAGCTCGACAAGCTTCCTCGACAATGCCCTGCGCTTGCCCAAGGTCCGGCTTGAAGAAGACCGCATCGAGGCACGCGCGCGCGAGCTGATCGACTTCATGGACCTCGTGCCGTTCACCAACGCGCCTGCAGGGCCGTTGCCGTTTCCGATCCGCAAGCGGGTCGAGCTCGCCCGGGCACTGGCATCGAGCCCGAAGCTGCTGCTGCTCGACGAGCCTGCGGCCGGCCTCAATCATGATGAGATCGAGGTGCTCAAGGGCCAGATCAAGCGGGTTCGGGACACCCAGCACGTGACCGTGTTGCTGGTCGAGCATCACATGAGCCTGGTCATGTCAGTCTCGGACAAGGTCGTGGCGATCGACTTCGGCAAGAAGATCGCCGACGGATCGCCGGCAGAGGTGCAGCGCGACCCCGAAGTGATCCGCGCCTATCTGGGGACCTCATGATGGCGGCTTTGCTGGAAGTGAAGGCGCTCAAGGCGTTCTATGGGTCGACGCAGTCGCTCTACGACGTGAGTTTCGAAATCCCGACCGGCGGGATCACCACCTTGTTGGGGGCCAACGGCGCCGGCAAGACCACCACGCTTCGCGCCATCTGCAACATGGTGCGGACCGAGGGAGCGATTCGCTTCGAAGGCCATGACATCCTGGGCAAACCGACCGAGGAGATCGTGCGGCGCCGGATTGCTCATGTGCCCGAGGGGCGGGGGACCTTCACGTCGCTCACGGTCGATGAGAACCTTCGCATCGCCGCCTACACGCGGAGCGACAAGGAAGGCGTGAAGACCGAGCGCGAGCGGGTCTTCAACTATTTTCCAAGATTGAAGGAACGTATCCAGCAGCAGGCCGGCACGTTGTCGGGCGGCGAGCAGCAGATGCTTGCGATTGCCCGCGCACTGATGCTGAAGCCGCGGCTGATGCTGCTCGACGAGCCATCGTTCGGCCTTGCGCCTCTGATCGTGGTGGAGATTTTCCGTATCCTGAAGCGCATCAACGAAGAAGAGAAAGTGAGCATTCTGCTGGTGGAACAGAACGCTGCCCTCGCCCTCGACCTTGCCTCTCATGCCTATGTCCTCGAGACCGGCCGGGTGGTGATGTCCGGCGCTTCCTCTGTCGTGAAGAACGACGAGAACATCCGCAAATCCTATCTCGGATACTGAGGCTTCGACGATGGAACAGTTCCTCGAGCAGTTTGCCTCCGGCCTCGCCAACGGCGCCATCTATGCCTGCGTCGCGTTGGCGCTGGTCATGATCTACGTGTCGACAGACCATCTCAATTTCGCCCAGGGTGAGATGGCGATGTTCAGCACCTATATAAGCTGGCAGTTGATGCAGTGGGGGCTGAACTTTTGGGTCGCCTTCCTTGGGGCGGTGGCGATCTCCTTCGTGATGGGCGTGCTGATCGAAAGAGTCATCTTGCGGCCTCTTCACAACGCCCCTGTGCTCTCGGTCGTGGTTGTCTTCATCGGGTTGCTTGCGATCTGCAACTCGGTGGCAGGCGCGATCTGGAGCTACTTGATCAAGGAATATCCATCGCCTTTCCCAAAGAGCAGTTTCGGCATTGCCGGCGTCATCGGCCCGCATCAGCTCGGTGTCGTCCTGGTCACCCTGATCGTGCTTAGCCTTCTGTTTGCCTTCTTTCGCTTCACGCCGCTCGGTCTTGCCATGCGTGCGGCGGCGCAGAATCCGCAGATGGCGCGACTGGTCGGCGTACGGGTCGACTGGATGTTGGCTCTGGGCTGGGGCCTTGCCGCCGCGATTGGCGCCGTGGCGGGCATCATGGTGGCCCATATCGTCTATCTCGACCCGAACATGATGGGCGGCATCCTGCTCTATGCCTTTGCCGCTGCGCTGGTCGGCGGCATCGGTAATCCGGGTGGGGCCGTGGTCGGCGGCTTTATCGTCGGCGTGCTCGAGAACATGGTCGCTTACACCGGCAACCAGATCGAGAAGCTGACCGGTGTCTACATCATCGGCAATGGCGAGAAGCTCACTGTCGCGCTGATCATCGTCATCTTCGTGCTCACCCTGAAACCTGCCGGCCTGTTTGGCCGCGTCGTCGTGAAGAGGGTCTGACATGCAGGCCTTCCCGAGGAAATGGCTGGCGGTTCTGATCGCTCTGGCGGTTGTAATCCCGCTGCTTCATCCAGTGCTGCCTGACCTGGTGTCGAACTATCGCCTGTTCCTCGTTAGCACGATGATCATCGCGTCGATCGCCGTGCTGGGCCTTAACCTCCTGACCGGCTTCAATGGCCAGATCTCGCTCGGTCACAGTGCGTTCTATGCCGTCGGCGCCTATACCGCGGCGATCCTGATGGACAAGCTTGATTGTCCCTACTACCTGACGCTGCCCGCGGCGGCGATCCTGTCCTTCGTTGTCGGCTACCTGTTCGGTCTGCCCGCGCTGCGCCTCGAGGGGCACTATCTTGCGCTCGCCACCTTCGCGCTCGCGCTCGCGGTACCGCAAATCCTGAAATACAAGTGGCTGGAGGATCTGACCGGTGGCGTGCAAGGCATCGTACTCAGCAAGCCCGAGGTTCCATTCGGCCTGCCGCTGACCGAGGATCAGTGGCTCTACTATTATTGCCTGATCGTTATGCTGATCCTCTACTGGGCGGCGGCCAACATCCTGAAAAGCCGCAGCGGCCGGGCGATGATGGCGATTCGCGACTACCATATCGCGGCCGATACGATGGGCATCGACACCTCGCTCTACAAGACGGTGACCTTCGGCATCAGTGCAGCCTATACCGGCGTCGCCGGTGCCCTGTCGGCGTCGGCCATAGCCTTCGTAGCACCTGATAGCTTCAGCTTCTTCCTGTCGATCAAGTTCCTGATCGGCCTGGTCGTCGGCGGTGTCGGATCGCTGACCGGTTCGGTCATCGGCGGCATCTTCTACGTCCTGGTCGACAATTCTGCCCAGGCGCTCTCGACCTTCGTCAAGAATGAGCTCGGCATGCAGTTCGATCTGTCCGCCTACACGGTCTTCGGTATCCTGCTGATCGTTCTGATGTATCTGATGCCCATGGGCATCGCCGGCGGCCTTTTCACGGCGATCCGACGGCTGCGACGCAGCTGAGGATCGTCAACTTCCACCGTTCAGCGTGAGGGTAGTGCATGGAGTAAACAAACAAGGAGGCCTAAAATGTACAAGACGAGCAGACGTGCGTTCGTGGCCGGCGTATCGACCGCGGCGATTATTTCCAGTACCCGGATGGCGTTCGCGCAGAAGAAGTATGACGACGGTGCCAGCGACACCGAGATCAAGATTGGTCACACCAATCCCTATAGCGGACCGGCGTCATCCTACGGCGTGATCGGCAAACTCCACCAAGCCTACTGGAAGGCGGTGAATGACCGCGGTGGAATCAACGGCCGCAAAATCAACTTCATCACCTACGACGATGGCTATTCGCCACCGAAGACCGTCGAAATGGTGCGCAAGCTTGTCGAGGAAGACAAGGTGCTCTGCACCTTCAATACGCTTGGTACACCGTGCAACACGGCGATCCACAAATACATGAATCAAAAGAAGGTGCCGCAACTCTACGTCGCCACTGGCGCGTCGAAGTGGGGCGACCCGCAGCACTTTCCCTGGACCATGGGCTACCAGCCTGACTACCAGACCGAAGCGGTCATCTATGCCAAACACATTCTGGCCAACGTCAAGGACGCCAAGATCGGCGTGCTGATGCAGAACGACGACTATGGCAAGGACTACTTCGAGGGCTTCAAGAAAGGCCTTGGCAAGGACGTTGGACAAATCGTCAAGCACGCTACCTACGAGACGACCGATCCAACAGTCGACAGTCAGGTCATTCAGCTGAAGGACTCCGGCGCCAACGTATTCTTCAATATCGCGATCCCGAAGTTCGCGGCCCAGGCGATCCGCAAGGCGGCCGACATCGGCTGGAAGCCGACCCAATATCTGAACAACGTGTCGTCGTCGGTAGCCGCAACGATGAAACCAGCTGGCTTCGACAACTGCCAGGGCATCATCACCAGCCTGTACCTGATGGATTCCACAGACCATCAATGGGATGCCAACGAAGACATGAAGGGCTGGCGTGAGTTCATGGCCAAGAACATGCCAGGAGCGAACATCGCGGATGGCGGCTACATCTTCGCCTATTCGGTGTCGTATCTCATGGAGCAGACACTCAAGAATTGCGGCGACAACCTGACGCGCGCCAACCTGATGGCACAGGCGGCGAGCTTTAAAAAGTTCCGCGTCCCGTTGTTACTACCAGGCATCTCGGTCAGCACCAGTGCGACCGACTTCTACCCGATCCAGGCCGTCCAACTCGCGCGCTTCAAGGGCGAGAGCTGGGACCTGTTCGGCGACATCATGCATGCCGAGAGCAGTTGATCAGTCAAACCGGAAGAAGGCCGCCGATGGGATCGGCGGCCTTCACGTTTTGGCTTGGCTCGAAGTACCCGATCCAACAAAGAGCGGGGTCTATGGAGGCGGCTGACTTGGTCGGCTCCGATTTCAAGGGAGGAAAGAGTGAAGACAGGTAGGCGTACGTTTATTGGCGGTGTCTCGGCCGCGGCGATGATTTCTGGCTCTAACATCGCGTTCGGCCAGAAGAAGTACGATGACGGTGTCACTGACACCGAGATCAAAATCGGCAATACCAACCCTTATAGCGGCCCAGCCTCATCCTATGGCGCGATCGGCAAGACGATCGATGCCTATTGGAAAAGCGTGAATGCGGCCGGTGGCATCAACGGCCGCAAGGTAAACTTCATCTCGCTCGACGACGGCTATTCGCCGCCCAAGACCGTAGAGGTCGTGCGCCAGCTGGTCGAGCAGGAGAAGATCTTCGCCCTGTTCCAGTCGCTGGGCACGCCGTGCAACACGGCGATCCACAAGTACATGAACCAGAAGAAGGTGCCGCAACTTTATGTTGCAACCGGCGCGTCGAAGTGGGGCGACCCCAAGCACTTTCCGTGGACCATGGGTTTCCAGCCCGACTACCACACCGAGGCGGTCATCTATGCCAAGCACATCTTGGCCAACGTCAAGGACGCCAAGATCGCCGTGCTGATGCAGAACGACGATTTCGGGCGAGACTACCTGGGTGGCCTTCAGGAGGGACTGGGCAAGGAAGCCAATCGAATCATCAAGCAGGTTACCTACGAAGTGACCGATCCGACGGTCGACAGCCAGGTCATCCAGCTCAAGGATTCCGGCGCCAATGTCTTCTTCAATGTCTCTGCGCCGAAGCAGGCAGCACAAGCCATCCGAAAGGCGGGCGACATCGGCTGGAAGCCGGCACACTATCTTGTGAACGTCTCGGTCTCGGTCGCGGCGGTCATGAAACCGGCCGGCTTCGAGAATAGCCAGGGCATCCTCACTGCCTTCTACCTGAAAGATGCGACCGATAAGCAGTGGGAAGGCGATGCCGAGATGAAGGCATGGCGGCAATGGATGGATAAATGGATGCCCGACGCCAACAAGGGCGACGCCAATCATGTCTACGGCTATGCCGCCAGCGCGCTCATGCATGAGACCCTGAAAAGGTGCGGCGACACGCTCACTCGTGAGAACCTGATGAAACAGGCCTCGTCTTTTCAGAAATTCCGGATCCCCATGTTGCTGCCTGGTATTATGGTCAATACCAGCTCAACGGACTTCTACCCGATCCAGGCCGTCCAGCTCGCCCGCTTCAAGGGTGAGAGTTGGGATCTGTTCGGTGACATCATGCATTCAGAGAGCGCTTAGTCCGCTTCTCGGAATACGAACTGGAAATCCGATGGAAGGCCGTCGACTCGTCGACGGCCTTTTCTTTTGTCGCTTCCCTCTTCGTCCGTTTCGCGTGAAAAGTCTCGTGTCCTTAGCAACTGGGAGGGTGAAGTCAGTGAAGACGAACAGGCGTACCTTTATCGGCGGCGTGTCGGCCGCCGCCCTGCTATCCGGCTCGACCGAGGCGTTCGCGCAGAAGAAGTACGATGACGGTGCAACCGACAAGGAAATCAAGATCGGCAACACCTATGCCTATAGCGGGCCTGTGTCCGCCTACGGCGTAATCGGCAAGGGCATCGATGGCTACTGGAAGATGGTCAACGACCAGGGCGGCATCAACGGCCGCAAGGTCAACTTCATCACCCTTGATGATGGTTACGTGCCGTCGAAGACGGTTGAACTCGTGCGCCAGCTCGTCGAGCAGGAAAAAGTGTTGTGCATGTTCAACATACTCGGCACGCCGCCTAATACGGCGGTCCACAAATACCTGAATCAGAAGAAAGTGCCGCAGCTCTACGTCGCCACGGGTGCGTCGAAGTGGGGCGATCCCAAGAACTTCCCTTGGACCATGGGTTATCAGCCCGACTACAACACCGAGGGCCAGATCTACGCCAAGCACATCCTGGCGAACATCAAGGACGCGAAGATCGCGGTCCTGATGCAGAACGACGACTTCGGCAAGGACTATGTCGAAGGCTTCAAGAAGGGCCTGGGTGGCAACACGAACAAGATCGCGAAAATCGCGACATACGAGACAACAGATCCCACGGTTGAGTCGCAGATCATTCAGCTCAAGGACACTGGAGCCAACGTGTTCTTGAATATCGCGACGCCGAAGTTTGCGGCCCAGGCAATCCGCAAGGCAGCGGACATCGCCTGGAAGCCGGCGCAGTATATGACCAACGTCTCGGCGTCGGTCGCGGCTGTGCTGAAGCCTGCGGGCTTCGAGAATTCGCAAGGTATCATCACGGCCTACTATCTGAAGGACGCAACCGACAAGCAGTGGGCCAACGATTCAGAACTCAAGCAGTGGACGGCCTGGATGGACAAGTACATGCCAGGCGCCAACAAGGCCGACGCCAATTACGTCTATGCCTATACCGTCTCGTTCCTGATGCATGAGACCTTGAAGAGGTGCGGTGACAATCTCACGCGCGCCAATGTCATGAAGCAGGCGGCTTCGTTCCAAAAGTTTCGGGTCCCGATGTTGCTGCCGGGCATCACCATCAACACGAGCGCGACGGATTTCTATCCGATCCAGTCCGTTCAGCTTGCCCGCTTCAAGGGCGAGAGCTGGGATCTGTTCGGCGAAGTTATGTCGGCCGAAAGCGCCTGATATCATCGTTGGATGATGAGGAAAGGCCGCCGGTTCCGGCGGCCTTTTGCTTTGCGGTACGGATTTTCGCCAGGGTCTTTCCAAGCTGCCCAATTGGCGCAACGCTCTTTCGTATAACGATAACCTAGGAGGAAGCGTTGAAGTCAACCAGGCGTGGTTTCATAGGCGGCATTTCCACAGCCGCTATTATTTCGTCATCAAGCGTCGCGTTCGGCCAGAAGAAGTATGACGAGGGGGCGAGCGATACTGAAATCAAGATTGGGCACACTTGCCCTTACAGCGGTCCGGCCTCTGCCTACGGCGTGATCGGCAAGGCGCACCAGGCCTTCTTCAAGGCGCTTAATGAGGCCGGCGGCATCAACGGCCGCAAGATCAACTTCATCACCTACGATGACGGCTATTCACCGCCCAAGACCGTTGAGATGGTTCGCAAGCTTGTCGAAGAAGACAAAGTGCTGCTGCTGTTCCAGAACCTGGGGACGCCATGCAACACGGCGATCCACAAATACGTCAACCAGAAGAAAGTGCCGCACCTCTACATCTCGACCGGCGCGTCGAAGTGGGGGGATCCGAAGCACTTCCCCTGGACCATGGGATTCCAGCCTGACTACAACACCGAGGGTCAGATCTACGCCAAACACATCTTGGCCAACGTCAAGGACGCGAAGATCGGCGTGCTGATGCAGAACGACGATTTCGGCAAGGACTATGTCGACGGCTTCAAGAAGTCGTTGGGCAAGGAGGCCGACAGGGTCGTCAAGCACGTCACTTACGAGGTCACCGACCCGACCGTCGACTCGCAGATCATCCAGCTCAAGGACTCCGGCGCCAACGTCTTCTTCAACGTGTCGACGCCAAAGTTCGCGGCCCAATCGATCCGCAAGTCGGCCGACATCGGCTGGAAGCCGGCACACTACATGACCAACGTATCCGCGTCGGTTGCCGCGGTCATGAAACCTGCGGGCTTCGAGAACGGTCAGGGCATCGTTACAGCCGCTTATCTCAAGGATCCAACCGACAAACAGTGGGATGAAGCACCTGACATGAAAGCCTGGCGCGCGTGGATGGCCAAGAACATGCCGGGCGAAAACACGTCGGACGCCAACTACATCTTCGCGCATGCTGTAGCGACGATGATGGTCGAGACGCTGAAGAAGTGTGGCGATAACCTGACGCGTGAGAACGTGATGAAGCAGGCAGCCAGCTTCCACAGTCTGCAACTGCCGCTGGTGCTGCCCGGCATCACCGTGAACACCAGCCCGACGGACTACTATCCGCTCCAGGCCGTCCAGCTTTCGCGCTTCAAGGGCGAGTCGTGGGATCTGTTCGGCGAGGTCATGCACGCCGAAAGCGCCTGAATCGACGCACGGCGGAACGAACGGGGGCCACCGGCGACGGTGGCCCTCGCTGTTTGGCAATCAGCGATCCGTGCTGACAGGTTGACTGGGCCGACGCCGCAGAGCCTGGCGGCATTCCGCGGCATCGATGCGGTCGTCCTTGTTGAGGTCGCAGCGGGCGAAGTTTTGGCTCGCCTGGGCCATGAACTCCTCTTTCGACACGAAACCGTCATTGTCACGGTCGAGGCGGCGGAAATAGGCTGCCTGGCGCTGGGCCTGCCGGTCGGCTGGCGTGGCATTGGCTCGGGCTACGGACGAGCGGGCAAACAATTCCTCCTGGCTGAGCTTTCCATCGCCGTTGGTGTCGAGCTGCTTGAAACGGGCTTCCTGGCCCGCGTTCCATTCGGCGCGATCGACAGCGCCGTCGTGATTGGCATCGAAGCGCATGACGCCTCTTGTTGCAGGTGCCGGCTTCGCAGGCGCAGACGCGGTGTCGGGCGCTGCAAAGGCTGGTACGGCAAGGAGAAGGATCGTTGCCAGGCAGGCAAATTTCAGCATCGGTAGCATCCTAAAGTTGTATCGAGAACATAAAGAACACGCTCTGGTTCCCTTACTTGTGCCTGTAAGGGCCGATATAGTCTGAGCCGCGACCGAAATATGGCCGTGTTGTGGTTTTGTTCTCGGGGTTCCCCACCATGGCGTACGACTACGACCTCTTTGTCATCGGTGCCGGCTCTGGCGGCGTGCGGGCATCGCGCATCGCTGCCGGCCACGGCGCGCGGGTGGGCATCTGCGAGGACTATCGCGTCGGCGGCACCTGTGTGATCCGCGGATGCGTGCCCAAGAAGCTCCTGGTCTACGGCTCGAAGTTTGCCCACGAATTCGAGGATGCCCTTGCCTATGGATGGTCGATCGGCGAGATCAAGCACAGCTGGGCGACGCTGCGCGACAATGTGCAGAAGGAAGTCGACCGGCTGAACGGGGTCTATCTGCGCCTGCTCGAGGGGGCAGGCGTGAAGCTGCATATGGGCCGCGGCCGTCTGCTCGACCGGCATACGATCGAGATCGGTTCCGAGACCGTCACCACCGACAAGATCCTGATCGCGTCGGGCGGGCGCCCCGAAGTGCCCCCGATCCCCGGGCACCAGTTCGCAATCACCTCGAACGAGGCCTTCCATCTGCCTGATCCGCTGCCCAAGCGGATCACCATCGTGGGCGGCGGCTACATTGCTGTGGAGTTTGCCGGCATCTTCAACGGCCTCGGCTGCGAGGTCGACCTGGTGATCCGGCGTGATCGCATCTTGCGCGGGTTCGACGAGGAGTGCCGCACTTTCGTCCACGATGCGCTGGCCAAGAGCGGCATTCGGATCCGGACGGAGACTCAGATTACCCGCATCGAAGCGACGAACGGCAAGGCGCCCTACCGGTTGCATACGGCGAACGGCGCGTTTGAGACGGACCTCGTCATGTACGCCACCGGCCGCGTGCCCAACACGGCCGGTATCGGTCTTGAGAAAGCGGGTGTGCAGCTCGACAAGGCGGGTGCCGTGGCCGTCGACGAATGGTCGAAGACGACAGCCGAGAATATCTGGGCGGTGGGTGACGTCACGGACCGCATCAACCTCACGCCCGTCGCGATCATGGAGGGCCATTGCTTTGCCGATACCGTGTTCGGCAAGAAGCCGCGCAAACCTGACCATCGCAATGTGCCGTCAGCAGTCTTCTGTCAGCCGGAGCTCGCGAGTGTGGGGCTGACTGAAGAGGAGGCGTCGCGCACGCTGGGCGAGCTGCGCGTCTATACAGCGGCCTTCCGGCCGATGAAGTACACGTTGAGCGGTCGTGAGCAGCGGACCTTCATGAAGCTCATTGTCGAAGCCGCAACTGACAAAGTCGTGGGCGTCCACATGGTGGGCGACGATGCCGCCGAGTTGATCCAGGGGCTGGCCGTGGCCGTGAAGGCGGGGGCCACCAAGGCCCAGTTCGATGCCACCGTCGGTATCCACCCGACGGCTGGCGAGGAGTTCGTTACCATGCGCACGGCGCGGCCCGAGCCCCAGCCCCGAAAGGCAGCGGCGGAGTAGGGCCATCCCTTGCGAGCACCGTCTGGTCTTTTATCCACAGCACGTATAGGTTCACCGACCCCGAAAGCCACCCAGGTTCGGGAGCAGGAGGAGCAAATGACCGCGATCCAGGGACCGTCCCCGACGGCCGGAAAAGCGCAGTCCCGCAGTTCAAGTGCCGCCGACTGGACGCCGACCAGCTGGCGCGACCGGCCGGCGCAGCAGATGCCGGTCTATCCGGACGCCGCCCTATTGGCAGGAGCCGAGGCGCGCTTGCGCCGCTATCCGCCGCTTGTCTTTGCCGGCGAGGCGCGCAAGCTCAAGACGGCGCTGGCCAAGGTTGCGGCGGGGGATGCCTTCTTGTTGCAAGGCGGCGACTGTGCCGAGAGCTTCGTCGATTTCTCCGCCAACAACATCCGCGACACCTTCCGTGTTCTTCTGCAAATGGCCGTCGTGCTGACCTACGGCGCCGGCGTGCCAGTCGTGAAGGTCGGCCGTATGGCGGGCCAGTTCGCCAAGCCGCGCTCATCCAGCGTTGAGAAGCTGAACGGCATCGAGTTGCCGTCCTATCGCGGCGACAACGTCAACGGATTCGAGTTCACGGCCGAAGCGCGCCGGCCTGATCCCGAGCGCATGGTGCAGGCCTATAACCAGTCGGCAGCCACGCTCAACCTGCTGCGCGCCTTCGCCCAGGGCGGCTATGCCGACCTCCACGAGGTCAATCGCTGGAACCTCGATTTCGTGCGCAGTTCACCGGCCTCAGCCCGCTATCAGGATCTGGCGGCGCGGCTCGACGAGACGCTGAACTTCATGGCTGCCTGCGGCCTTACCTCGGCGACCACACCGCAGATCGCCGAGACCGACTTCTTCACCAGCCACGAGGCGCTGCTGCTGCAGTACGAAGAAGCGCTCACTCGCGTCGATTCGACCTCGGGTGATTGGTACGATTGCTCGGCCCATCTTCTGTGGATCGGCGATCGCACCCGGCAGCCCGACGGCGCGCATGTCGAATTCCTTCGCGGCGTTCGTAATCCGCTCGGTTTCAAGGCGGGGCCGTCGCTCTCGATCGACGACACGCTACGCCTGATCGACACTCTCAACCCGACGCACGAGCCTGGCCGGATCGTGATGATCGTGCGCATGGGTGCCGACAATGTCGCGACGAAGCTGCCGCCGCTTGTGCGCGCGGTGAAGCGTTCAGGCCATTCCGTCGTGTGGTCGTGCGATCCCATGCACGGCAACACGGTCACGGCTGCCAACGGCAAGAAGACCCGCCATTTCGATGCGATCTTGCGCGAAGTGAAGGAATTCTTCGCCGTGCATCGCGCTGAAGGCACGCATCCGGGCGGCGTCCACTTCGAGATGACTGGCCAGGAAGTCACCGAGTGCATTGGGGGCGCCGTCGATATCACGGTCGACAATCTGGCCGAGCGCTATGAGACGCAGTGCGATCCCAGACTGAACGCCAGCCAGGCGCTCGAACTCGCCTTCCTGCTTGCCGAGCAGCTGAAGGCCGAGCGCCTGCAGGTCCAGCGGGCCCGACAGGCCGGCTGACGTCACGTCCGGCGCGGCGAATACGAGCTCAGGGCCGGGGAGGGCCGATGACGCACCCGAGCAATGGCGAGATCGAACGCTATACCGATCACTATTTCAATCGCACGAAGCAGGTGATCGGTCGGTTTGGCGACAGCCGAGTGACCTACGCCATCTTCATGCGCCGACCGGTGGTATTCGCCCCGCGACTGGCGCTCGACTGGCTAAAGGAGACGGCGAAGCGGCGCGAGACCGAGATCGAGATCGATCTTCGTTATGTCGAGGGCAAGTGGGTCGGCGCCGGCGAGCCCATGATGTACATCTCGGGATCCTTCTTCCATCTGGTCGATCTCGAGACGATCTTCCTGCAGAAGCTCGGTCCGGCCTGCGTCGCCGCCTACAACGCCTGGACGATGTGCGCCGACATGCCGAAGGCGGCTTTCCTTGCCATGGACGCGCGCCATTGCGCGGGTCACGAGATGGCCGAGATGATGGCCTATGCCGCGTCGGTCGGCTCGGCGCGCGCCAAGCGCAAGGTGGGTGCCATCGGTTTCATCGGCAATGCCACGCATGCAACGGCGCATTTCTTCGGTCGCAACGAGGGGCTCGGCACTATGCCCCACGCCCTGATCGGCTATGCCGGTTCGACGGTGCGCGCGGCCGAGATGTTCCACGAGACGTTTCCCGGCGACCCGATGACGGTCCTGGTCGATTATTTCGCCCGCGAGGTCTCCGATTCACTGGATGTCTGCCGGCGGTTCCCCGAGCTTGCGGCCAAGGGCATGCTATCGTTCCGGCTGGATACGACCGGCGGCCGCTATATCGAAGGCCTCGATCCGGCCACGTCCTATGCAGTGCTGGAACGCTTTTCGCCCGAATCGATTCGCGGCTATCGCAGCGAAGAGGAGTTGCGCTACCTCGTTGGCACGGGCGTTTCAGCTGCGGCGATCTTCTACCTGCGCGACGCGCTCGACCGGGCGGGCTTCAAGGCTGTCAAGATCGTGGCATCGTCGGGCTTCGGGCCAGCGAAGTGCCGGATCATGGCCGAAGCGAAGGCGCCGATCGACGTCGTCGGCACGGGCTCCTTCCTGCCGTCCAACTGGACCGAGACCTACGCCACGGCCGACATCGTTGAATACGACGGCGAGAAGCGGGTGAAGATCGGCCGAGAGTTCCTCCATCGCACGCGCGACGGCAACGCCAGTCGGCTGCTTTAGCTTTCCAGGAGACGAGATGCTCAAGCTTTACTACGCCCCAGGCGCCTGTTCGACTGCCTCGCATATCGGGCTCGAGGAAAGCGGCGCGAAGTTCGACTCGGAGGCGTTGTCGTTCGCCAAAAACGAACAGAAGACGCCGGAATACCTCAAGATCAATCCGCGCGGACGCGTGCCGGCTCTGGTGATCGAGCAGGGCACGATCGTCGAGAACACGGCAATCCTGGACTATGTGGCGGGCAGGTACGCGCCCCAGCTCATGCCCAAGGATCCCGTGCAGCGCGCCCGTGCCATCTCGCTGATGGCGTGGTTCTCCAACAACGTCCATCCAGCCTTTACCCATATCGGCCGACCGGAGCGGTTCGCGTCGGATGTCGCCGTGCACGAAAACCTCAAGGCAACCGGCCGTGAGAACTTCCATGCCGCGCTCAAGGAGATCGATGGTCTGCTGGCCGGCAAGCCGTGGATCATGGGCGACCAGTTCACCGTAGTGGATGGCTATGCGCTGGTCTTTTATGGTTGGGGCAAGCGTATCGGCCTGCCGATGGCGGAGCTGAAGAACTACACCGCCTGGAAGGATCGGATGCTCGCGCGGCCGGCCGTGAAGCGGGTACTGGAGCGCGAGCAGAGCATTCTGCTCACTCCCTGACCGTCGGCGTGCCGTCTCAAAAATTTGCCTTCCCGGCCTACTTGGCGGGACTTGCCGCCTGGTTCGTGCCGCTCGGCATCCAGATGGTGCTGTTCCCCTGGCTGGTCGCGGTCGTGCTGCGCATGGATGCGTTTGCCGTCGGCGTGGCGCAGACAGCGATCATGGCGCCATCGCTTCTGTTTCTGCCGCTTGGAGGATCGGTCGCCGACCGCGGCAATCCACGCCGGCTTCTGTTGTTCTACCATCTGGTCTACGCCGCGCCGCCGTTGGCGCTTGCGCTGGTGCTTTGGGCGGGGGGCCTCAGCTATCCGCTCCTGATTGCCTACGCGCTCGCCGCTGGCGCCATTGGCGCCTTTGCCGTTCCAACGCGTGACGCGCTGCTGCCCACTGTTGCCGGCAACGCCGGCCTGCCGCGTGCGGTGGCGCTGGCGACAGCGCTGCAGTTCGGCGGCCAGCTCATCGGCATCGCCTGTGCCTCATTGGCCGACCAGACCGGTGCGGTGCCGCTCTTGCTGCTGCAGTCAGTGCTGGTGCTTCTCGGAACGGCGGCGGTATGGCGACTGCCCGATCCGCCGCCGCATCCCCCCGCGGAGGATCGCAGCTTTTGGCGCAGCATGGCCGAAGGCGTGGCGGCGGCTGCTAAGTCGGATCAGATCTGGCCAGTGCTGCTGCTCACCTTCGGCGTGGGTGTCTTCTACGTCGGGCCGTTCATGGCCGTCCTGCCGTTGGCGGTACGCGATCACTATCACGGCGGCGCGGCGGATCTTGCTTACACCAATCTTGCGTTCTGGGCGGCGACCATCATCGCCAGTATCGCCTTTGCCACCCTGGCGCGAAGGCTGACACTGCGTGGCCGCCTGATCGGTTATGCGATCACGACAGGTGCTGTCGTCCTTGCCCTGCTCGCGACCTTGCCGGCCTTTCCCCTGTTCGTGGCGCTGAATTTCGTATGGGGCATCGGCGCGGGCATCACGATGACGCAAAGCCGAACGGTGGTGCAGATCGTGGCTCCGCCGACCCATCGCGCGCGGCTGATGTCGCTGTTTCAGCTGGGTTTGAGCGGCGGCGGTCCGATCGGTGCCTTCATCGCGGGATCGATCTGTGCGGTGTGGGGCATACAGGCAGCGATGGTGATGCCGGCCATCGCCATGGCACTGCTGATCGTCGTGGTGCTCTTCCGCTCGCGTCTGTGGACGATGCGGACAGTGGAATAGCTACTCGGCGGCGGCACGCCGGTCGAGTCTGAGTGTCCGCCAAACGTCCTGCAGCGCGGCGATGAGATCGGTCATATGCCCATCGGTGTGCATGGGCGTAGGCGTAAGCCGCAGGCGCTCCGTGCCGCGCGGAACCGTTGGATAGTTGATCGGCTGCACGTAGATGCCGTGTCGATCGAGCAGCAGGTCGCTCGCCCGCTTGCAGAGCGCGGCGTCGCCCACAGAGACGGGTACGATGTGGCTCACCGACGGCATGACTGGCAGGCCCGCGGCGCCAAGGCGCCGCTTCAGGGTTGCCGCACGCTCCTGATGACACGCGCGCAACTCCGGATGGGCACTGACATGGCGGATGCTGGCAAGTGCCGCGGCAGCGATGGCCGGCGGCAGAGATGTCGTGAAGATGAAGCCCGCGCCGCAGGAGCGGATGAAATCGACAGTCGCGGCGGTTGAGGCAATGTAGCCACCGACGACGCCGAATCCCTTGGCCAACGTGCCCTGCACGATGTCCACTTTGCTCAGTACGCCGTCGCGCTCCGCAACGCCGCCGCCGCGTTCACCATACATGCCGACAGCATGGACTTCGTCGAGATAGGTCAGGGCGCCATAGCGGTGGGCGAGATCGCAGATCTCGCCGATTGGCGCGATGTCGCCATCCATTGAATAGACCGATTCGAAGGCCACGATCTTGGGTATGCCGGGATCAGCCGCAGCCAGCAGTTCTTCGAGATGGCGGGTGTCGTTGTGCCGGAAGATCTTGCGCACGGCACCGGAGTAGCGGATGCCCGCGATCATCGAGGCGTGGTTAAAGGCATCGGAATAGAGTTCGCAGCCGGGCAGGAGGGCGCCCAGCGTCTGGAGCGTGGTCTCGTTGGCAACGTAGCCCGAGGTGAAGACCAGCGCCGCCTCTTTGCCGTGCAAAGTCGCAAGCTCGCGCTCGAGCGCCGCGTGCAGGGTGTTGGTGCCGGAGATGTTACGTGTGCCGCCAGCACCCGAGCCTTGAGTGCCGATTGCCGCCTGCATGGCATCGAGGACGAGGGGATGCTGGCCCATGGCCAGATAGTCGTTGCTGCACCAGACGGTGACGTCGCGGGTAGGCTCGCCATTTCGATGCAACCGCGCGCGCGGAAAGGCGCCGACGATGCGTTCCAGCTCGGCGAACACGCGATAGCGGCCTTCCTCGCGCAGGCGATCGAGATGGCCTGCGAAAAAAGCCTCGTAATTCATCCCAGTCACGATACCAGCGATCTTAGCCGGCTTCCGATTTGCCAGCAGGCGCATTTTGGTCGCGGCGCGCTTTCCGTCCGATTGCAAGTGACTCGCAATTGACTGCAACAGCCGCGCCGCCGCCGGTGCGGCGTTCGATACGTTGGCCAGACGCCGTCGGATTGCCCGCTCTCGCGTTGTTGCGAATGGTCGTCCGAATCCTCACGCGCAGATGATCCAGCTCTCCTCCATCCATCGACCTGGCGCCCGGCGTACTGAGGGTCGAGAGCGAGCCAACCGGCTCCTCTACCGAAGGAAGAGGAGAGAAGCATGTCCCGGATCATCGAACGCCACCGTCGCGATTTCCTGCGCGTGTCGGGCGCCACCGTCCTATCCGCCTCGGCCGTTGCCCTGCTCGCCGGTTGCGAGAAAATGGCTGCAGCACAGACGGGGAGTGCCGCTGGCGATGTCGGCATTCTGAACACCGCGCTCGGTTTGGAGCACGAGGCGATCAGCGCCTATCAGGTCGGCGCGACAAGCGGCCTGCTGCAGAAGCCGGTGCTTGACGTGGCGGTGCAGTTCCAGTCGCACCACAAGGCGCATCGTGACGCTCTGATTGCGACCATCCGCAAGCTTGGCGGCACACCGGTTGCGGCAAAAAGCGATGCAGAGGTGGCGCAGGCGCTGAATGCGGCGGCGCTCAAGAACCAGGCCGACGTGCTTCGCCTGGCGCAGCGGCTCGAGAAAGGCGCGGCCAATGCCTATGTCGGCGTCATCCCGTCGTTCGGCGACAAGGCGCTGGCCCAGGTGTCGGCTCGGCTTGCCACCGATGAGGCAATGCACTGGATCGTGCTGTCACAAGCTCTCAAGGATCCGTTGCCAGCCAGCGCGCTGAGCTTCGGCGCCTGACGATGAGCCGGCAGGTGTTGCTTGCCGCGATGTTGAGCTTGGCCGTAGCGGCTGATGCCGCTGCGGCCGACGCGGTGCACGGCAAGGAACTCTATGAATCGCGGTGCGGAGGCTGTCACTCCCTCGATGCTAACCGGATCGGTCCGGCCCATCGTGGCGTCTATGGTCGCAAAGCCGGAACGGCGCCGAATTTCTCTTACTCGGCGGCGGTCAGGACTGCCGGTATCGTATGGGAAGAGAGGACACTGGATGCGTGGTTGACCGATCCCCAGGCTTTGATCCCTGGTCAGCGCATGAATTTCCGGGTGTCCACCAGGGAGGATCGCGCCGATATCATCGCCTATCTTCGCCAAGAATCGGGACGATGATTGGTCAGGTGACCATTGCCGAGATCAATGCGGCGCTGAGAAAGAGCGAGATGGTCAGCAGCGGCAAAGCTCCCAACCAGCGCGTCTGGGAGGGCAGACCCTCCCAATACCGTAGCGTGGGGAAGGCCGCCCAAAGGGCCATCACCACGCCGCTCAGCCAAAAGACCAGGGCAAAGATAAGAGCGGTGCTGACGCTGTCGCTTCCGTGCGAGATGGCGAGGCCGAGAAGGGTGGGAATGACTGACGCGGCGAACAGCGCCACCGCCCAGATCGCGCGGTGGCGGATGCGTTGACTTGTACCTTCGGGCGGCGTCCAGCCCGGACGCTCGCCCGCTTGTGCCGATGTATCGGGCACTTCAGCCCTTGAAGAGACCCTCCGAACGGAGATCGGCCAAGGTCGCGTCCAGCGACTGGCGCAGCCGGCCGAAAAGGTCGGCGAGCTCGGTTTCGTTGATGATCAACGGCGGGCAGATCGCGATCCGGTCGCCCATGTTGCGGACGAACAGGCCGCGCTCGACGGCGTGGTTGTAGACACGCAGGCCGGCACCGACAGCCGCGAGGTCGAATGGCGTCTTGGTCTTCTTGTCGGCGACAACCTCAAGCGCGCCCATCATGCCGACGCTCATCGCCTCGCCGACGAGCGGATGGTCCGCGAAGGACTGGACGTGCTTGGTGAAGGTCGGGGTCATGCGCTTGGCATGGCCGAACAGATCGATCTCGTCGTAGATCTTCTGGGTTTCGAGGGCGACTGCCGCCGCGACGGGATGGCCCGAGTAGGTGAAGCCGTGGCCCCAGGTGCCGATCTTGTCGCTCTCGCTTTTCAGGGCCTGATAGACCTTGTCGCTGATCATCACGGCCGAGATCGGCAGGAACGACGCCGACAGCGCCTTGGCGCACGTCAGGATGTCGGGCTTGATGTTCATCGTCTGGCTGCCCCAGGCGTTACCCGTCCGGCCGAAGCCGCAGATAACCTCGTCGGCGATGAACAGCATGTCGTACTTCCGGCAGACCGCCTGGATCTTCTCGTAATAGCCCTTGGGCGGCACGATCACGCCGCCAGCGCCCATGACCGGCTCACAAATCATCGCCGCGACCTGGTCGGCGCCGCCTTCCTTGATGATGAGCTGCTCGAGTTCCTCGGCACAGCGTGTCGCGAACTGCTCTTCGGTCTCGCCGTCCTTGGCAAAGCGATAGTAGTGCGGGCAGCTCGTGTGCACGATGCCCTGGATGGGCAGATCGAAGGAGCGGTGATTGTGCGGCAGACCGGTGAGGCTCGCGGAAGCCAGCGTGATGCCGTGGTAGCCTTTGATCCGGGCGACGATTTTCTTCTTCTGCGGCCGGCCCAGCGCATTGTTCATGTACCACACCATCTTGATGACGGTGTCGTTGGCCTCGGAGCCCGAATTGGCGAAGAACACCTTCGACATCTCGACCGGCGCCATCTGCTTCAGCTTCTCGGCGAGGTTGATCGCGGGCTCGTGGCTGCGTTGATTGAACGCATGATAGAAGGGCAGCTGCTTCATCTGTTCATAGGCGACTGTCGCCAGCCGCTCGTTGCTGAAGCCCAACGCCGCCGACCACAGGCCGGCCATACCTTCGATGTACTCCTTGCCGTCGTCGTCCATCACATAGACGCCTCGGCCGCGTACGATCGTCAGCGGACCAGTGGCTTCATGCTTCTTGAAGTTCGTGTAGGGATGGAGGTGATGCGCAATGTCGCGGGCGGCATTGGAATTGCCACGGAAACTGCGGGAGACGTCATTCATGGCTGCACCTGCAAGGAAATACGAGGCGGCCACGATAAGAGGGTGTCCCGGGCCTGTCCAACGGATGTCTATTGCCCCTCGGCGTGAATATTTTTGTTCAATTGACGCGCCCACAGCGCCAGTGCAGTTTGCCAGCTATGCGCCGATGCATAGGCCGTGGCAGGGAGTACTCGGCCAAAGAAGCGGCAGGCGGCGCACTGGAGGGGATTTCAAGATGAAGTTCAGTTTACGTCAATCCTTGGCGCTGACAGCCGTTGTCTTCGCAGGCTTCGCGCTCGCTCCGACGGCGGACGCCAAGACCTTCCGCTGGGCCAATTCGGGCGACGTGAGCTCGATGGACCCTTACGCGCGCCAGGAAACCTTCCTGCTGACCTTTACCGCCAATATCTATGAAGGCCTGACCCGTCGCGACAAGGATCTGAAGCTTGAGCCGGCGCTCGCCGCGAAGTGGGGGCAGACAGACCCGACCCATTGGTATTTCGATTTACGGCCCAATGTGAAGTTCAGCGACGGCACGCCCTTCACGGCCGATGACGTGATCTTTTCGATCAACCGGGCCAACGGGCCGGGATCGAACTTGAACGGTAACTTCTCGACGATGAAGTCGATCAAGAAGGTCAATGATCTGCGCGTCGAGGTGGAAACCATCGTTCCCGATCCCTTGTTGGCCGACAAATGGGCATCGATCGGCATCATGTCCAAGGCCTGGTGCGAAAAGAACAATGCCGCCAATGCCGCCGACATGCTCAAGAACGAGGAGAATTACGCGACGCGCAATGCGATGGGCACCGGCCCGTTCATTCTCAAGGAGCGTCGGGCTGGTGAGAAAACCATCCTGGTCCAAAATCCCACCTGGTGGGACAAACCGGTGCACAATCTGACCGAGGTGGTCTTCACGCCTGTCCCCAATGCTGCGACGCGCGTCGCGGCATTGAAGGCGGGCGATATCGACATGACGTACGAAGTGCCTCCGGCCGATACCGAGAACCTCAAGAAGGATCCCAACATCAAAGTGCTGGAAGGGCCGGAGACCCGTATCGTCTATCTCGGTTTTGACGAGGAGCGCGACGAATTGGTCGAGTCCAACGTCAAGGGCAAGAATCCGTTCAAGGATAAGCGCGTACGCGAGGCGATGTATCGTTCGATCGACATCGATGCGATCAAGCGCACGGTGATGCGCGGACAGTCCTATCCCACTGCCTTGATGGTAGCGCGAGGCATCAACGGTTACACCGCCGACCTCGATAAGCGGCCGCCGCTCCTCAAGCCCGACGAAGCCAAGAAGATGCTGGCCGACGCCGGCTATCCGGATGGCTTCGAGGTCGGAATGGATTGTCCTAACGACCGCTACGTCAACGACGAGAAGATTTGTCAGGCGGCGGTATCCATGCTCGCCAAGATCGGGGTGAAAGTGAATCTGCGAGCGCAGACCCGCAACCTGTTCTTTGCCAAGATCCTGCGCAACACCAGCGACGGCAAGCCGAACAAGACCAGCTTCTTCATGCTGGGTTGGTCGCCGGGAACGACTTACGACGTCCACAACGTCTTCGAGCAGCTCATCCAGACTCCGGATATCAAGCGCAAGAAGGGCCTCTACAACGTGGGCGGCTATTCGAACCCGAAGCTCGACGAGCTGATCGACAAGATCGAGGTCGAGACCGACAAGGCCAAGCGCGATTCGATGATCCACGAGGCCACCAAGATGTACCTCGACGATTTTGCCTACATTCCCTTGCACCAGCAGGCGCTGGTCTGGGCGATGCGCAAGAACGTCGACTTGGTCCAACCCGCCGACAACACCTTCCCGCTGCGTTTCGTCACCGTGAAGTAACGATCGACCATCCTTCCCAAGCCATGGGCGAGGTGTCCCGCAGGGGCCACCTTCCCGCTACCTGGGGAGGAAATGGCTGTAGACTGTCGAGATATGCTCGCCTTCGTCCTGAGACGCCTGATGCAATCCGTGGCCGTGCTGCTCACGGTTGGCTTGGTGTCGTTCTTTCTCTTTCGCTATGTTGGTGATCCGATCAACGCCATGGTCGGCCAGGATACGCCGGCAGTGGAGCGAGAGGCTCTCCGCGTAAAGCTCGGCCTCAACGATCCCGCGCCGATCCAGTTCGTACGCTTCATCACCAATGCTGCGCACGGCCAGTTCGGGTTGAGCTACCGCACGTCCGAACCGGTAAGCCGGATGATCCTGGAGCGTCTGCCGGCCACGCTCGAACTCTCGTTTTGTGCCGCGATGTTTGCCTTGCTGGTAGGGGTGCCGATGGGGGTCTATACCGGCCTCTATCCACGCCATTGGACCAGTCGCGCCATGCAAGCGATCTCGCTGATTGGCATTTCGCTGCCGACCTTCCTGATCGGTATTCTGCTTATCCTGTTCTTTTCCGTCATCCTGCGATGGTTGCCTTCGTTTGGCCGCGGGGAAACGGTGAACCTGGGTTGGTGGACGACCAACTTCTTGCGCTGGAAGGGACTTGAGGCGCTGATCCTGCCGTCGATCACGCTTGGTCTGTTCCAGCTCACCCTGCTGATGCGTTTGGTACGCTCGGAAATGCTCGAAGTGATGCGCACAGACTACATCAAGTTTGCCCGCGCTCGCGGCCTGACCAACCGGGCCGTCAATTTCGGTCATGCGCTCAAGAACACGCTGGTGCCGGTGATCACCGTCACTGGCCTACAACTCGGCTCCCTGATCGCCTTTGCGCTGGTGACCGAGACCGTGTTCGCCTGGCCTGGTGTCGGCCAGCTCTTCATCCAGTCGGTGCAATTCTCCGACATACCGGTGATGGCGGCCTATCTGATGCTGATCGGGCTCTTCTTCGTGGTCATCAACCTCGTCGTGGATCTACTCTACTTCGTCGTCGACCCGCGGCTGCGCGGTCAGATGGGCGTTCGTGCGGGCGCGCACTGATATGGCCAGCCGCGCTGCCGCCTTCGCTCAATGGCTGCATCACGCTGCCGACAGCGACATCTGGTGGAGCTTCAAGTCCTCGACAACGACGGTCGTGGCAGCAGTGGTCACGTTTCTCATCATCGCTATGGCCTTCCTTGCGCCGGTCATCGCCCCGCACACGCCATTCGATCCGGGAACGCTCAGCCTGAGTGACGGGCTCAAGCCGCCGGTGCTGGTGTCGCCGGACGGTGACTGGAGCTTTCCGCTTGGCACGGACGATCAGGGCCGGGATGTGTTGTCGTCGATCATGTACGGCACGCGCCTGTCGTTGATTGTAGGTTTTGCCTCGGTGATCGTGGCGATGACGTTAGGTATCACCCTGGGCCTGATGAGCGGCTATTTCGGTGGCACGATCGATGCGGTCATCATGCGGATCGCCGATATCCAGCTCACTTTTCCCGCGATCCTTGTCGCCCTGCTGATTGACGGTTTGGTGAGAGGGCTGATTTCTTCAGAGCGTCACGACGAGATCGCCACCTTCGTTATCATCGGCGCCATCGGCCTTTCATTCTGGGTGCAATACGCCCGGACGGTGCGAGGATCGGTGCTGGTCGAGAAGAACAAGGAATATGTCCAGGCAGCGCGCGTGATCGGTCTGTCGCCGGCCGTGATCATGGTGCGGCATGTATTGCCCAATGTCACTGGACCAGTACTGGTGATCGCCACGATCAATCTCGGACTTGCCATCATCACCGAAGCGACCCTGTCGTTCCTCGGTGTAGGACTGCCCTCGACGCAGCCGTCGCTCGGCACGCTGATCCGGCTGGGTAACGACCTCCTGCAATCCGGCGAGTGGTGGATCGTGGTATTTCCGGGCATCACGTTGGCGGCGTTGGTCTTGGCGGTCAATCTGCTGGGCGACTGGCTGCGCGACGCCCTCAATCCGAAGCTGCGATGATGGCTACTGTGGGAAGATCTGTCTCGAACAACGCGCCGCTTCTCGAGGTGAGGCACCTGCGCGTCGAGTTTCCGACTAGGCGAGGCACGCTGCTGGCGGTCGATGATGTGTCGTTCGAAATCGCCGCTGGCGAGGTGCTGGGTGTGGTGGGCGAGTCGGGCGCGGGCAAGTCGTTGACCGGTAACGCCATCATTGGGCTGCTCGAGCCGCCGGGACGGGTGGCAGGTGGCGAGATTCGACTCGAGGGACGGCGTATCGACACTCTTCCCTACGAGGAGATGCGCAAAATACGCGGTGCCTTGATTGGTGCGATCTTCCAGGACCCGTTAACCAGCCTCAATCCGCTCTATTCGATTGGACGACAACTCGTCGAAACCATCCAAACGCATCTACCCATGTCGGTCGCCCAGGCGCGCACGCGGGCCGTCGATCTTTTGAAGGAAGTCGGCATTCCCGGTGCCGAGCAGCGCTTCGATCACTATCCGCATCAATTCTCCGGCGGGATGCGTCAACGGGTAGTGATCGCGCTTGCCCTATGCGCTGGGCCGAAACTGATCGTAGCCGACGAGCCCACCACTGCACTCGATGTCTCCATCCAGGCTCAGGTGATCGCGCTGCTCAAGCGCCTTTGCCGCGAGCACGGCACGGCAGTGATGCTGGTCACACACGACATGGGCGTGATCGCCGAGACAGCGGATCGTGTGGCGGTGATGTATGCCGGTCGCGTTGCCGAGATCGGCCCTGTTCGCGAGGTGATCAAGCAGGCGAAGCACCCCTATACGAAAGGCCTGATGGGTTCGATCCCCAGCCTCGGCCATCGCGCGGAACGGTTGGCCCAGATCGACGGCGCCATGCCGCGCCTCACCGAGATTCCGAAAGGGTGCGCCTTCAATCCGCGTTGCGGCGATCGCGGCCAACGCTGCCTGGTCGAGCGCCCCAATCTGATGACAGCGGGAGGCAGTCTTGCCGCCTGCTGGCTCCATGATCGACAGGGCGTCGGCGGTGCCGTCGCCGGGGAGCTGGCCGATGCCTGACGGGACGCGGCCATTCGTCCATATCGAGGGGCTCAAGCGTCATTTCGATGTCTCGCCACCCTGGCTGGTGCGGCTCCTTGAGCGTCGCGGTCGCCAGATCGTTCAAGCGGTCGATGGTATTGATATCGATATCGCCAAGGGCGAGACCTTTTCGCTGGTGGGCGAGTCGGGTTGCGGGAAGTCGACCGTAGCGCGCCTGGTGGTGGGTCTTTACGGCCCGACTGCGGGCCACATCACCTTCGACGGCAACGATATCGGCCAACGGCGAGGTCGGACCGAAACCTCGGCCCTGCGCCGGCGTCTGCAGATGATCTTCCAGGACCCCTACGCCAGCCTCAATCCGCGCTGGCGGGTGTTCGATATCATCGCCGAGCCAATCCGCGCCTTTGGCCTCGCCGTGGACAAGGCCGATCTTGAGAAGCAGGTCGGCGACCTCCTGCGCCAGGTGCGATTGACCCCAGCCGACGGACGCAAATACCCCCACGAATTCTCGGGTGGTCAACGTCAGCGCATCTCGATCGCGCGGGCGCTGGCCAGTCGGCCGGAATTCCTGGTGTGTGACGAACCGACATCGGCGCTCGACGTCTCAGTCCAGGCGCAAATCCTGAATCTGATGATGGATTTGCAGCGACGCTTCGGCCTCACGTATCTGTTCATCTCGCACAATCTCGCCGTCGTCTATCACATCTCGACGCGCGTGGGCGTGATGTACCTTGGCCGCCTGGTCGAGCAGGCGCCGACGGATACACTCTTCAAGCGGCCCAAGCATCCGTATACGCGGATGTTGCTCGACACGATCCCCGATCTCGACCTGACCGGCCGCCAGCGCGTGCCTGTTGCCGGTGAAGTGCCAAGTCCGATCAATCCGCCGTCCGGTTGCAGCTTCCATCCGCGCTGTCCCTTTGCCAACGAACGCTGCAAGCGCGAACGCCCCCAGCTGCTGCCGATCGAAGGCGGAGCGGTGGCGTGCCATGCCATCGAAGAGAAGCGGCTCGCGGTCGAAGAGCGCAGCTACGCCAACGCGCGCTAGGTCGCGGCAATTGGCTGCAGGGCGCGTGATGTGCGGCGGCGCATGCTCGCCGTGCTTGACCCACCGGTATCGTCGCTTACGATCCGCCCCCTATATTTTTTGGAGAATTCCATGCCGGTTATCAACCGCATCGCTTCGTTTCATAAGGACATGACGGCGTGGCGGCACGACATCCACAGCCATCCAGAAACGGCGTTTGAGGAAGTGCGGACGGCAGACACTGTTGCGGACAAGCTGAAGCAGTTCGGCCTCGAGGTGCATCGCGGCCTTGCCAAGACCGGCGTCGTGGGCGTTCTCCGCGCCGGTACGTCGAAGCGTGCGATTGGGTTGCGCGCCGACATGGATGCGCTCGATGTGCATGAGACCAACGAGTTCAGCCATAAATCGACGATCCCTGGCAAAATGCATGCCTGCGGTCACGATGGTCACACGGTGATGCTCTTGGGGGCGGCGAAGTATCTCGCCGAGACCCGGAATTTCGATGGCACCGTCTATTTCATTTTCCAGCCGGCCGAAGAGAACGAAGGCGGTGGCCGCGTGATGGTCGAGGAGGGGTTATTCGAGAAATTCCCCTGCGAAGGCGTCTACGGCATGCACAACATTCCGGGCATTCCGGTTGGCCGTTTCGCCGTCAGGCCGGGCCCGATGATGGCAGCCTACGATATCTTCGAGGTTGTGGTGAAAGGCGTGGGAGCACATGGTGCAATGCCGCATCATGGCATCGACCCGGTGGTGGTCGGCGCCCACATCGTAACCGCGTTGCAGTCGATCGTGGCGCGCAATGTCGACCCCATGGATACGGCTGTCGTGTCGACGACCCAGATCCATTCCGGCGATACCTGGAATGTCATTCCGCAGGAATGCGTGCTGCGCGGCACCGTGCGCACCTTCAAGAAGCCAGTGCAGGACATGATCGAAAGGCAGATCGAGAAGATTGCCCGTAACGTCACTGCCGGCTTCGGCGCCGAGGTCACCAAGTGGCGATACGAACGCCGCTATCCCGCGACGGTTAACAGTGTGCAGGAAACCGAGTTCGCGGCGCAGGCGGCGTCCGCTTTGGTGGGCGCAGACAACGTCAACCGCAATCCCACGCCGGCAATGGGTAGCGAGGATTTCGCCTGGATGCTGCTGAAGAAGCCCGGTTGCTACATCTGGATTGGTAACGGCGACGGCGAGGGAAGCTGCATGGTCCACAATCCGGGATATGACTTCAACGACGATATCCTGCCGATTGGCGCCTCCTACTGGGCGACCTTGGTCGAACAGCAACTTGCACGGCAAGCTGTACCACAAGCCGCGGAATAGGATTCGCGTCGGACAAGTATCCTGTAGCCGTGGTTGCTCATCCTTATGCCGGAGAACGGATCGGTCTTGCGACCATCCATGCGAAAGAGCGTGCGATCGCGCCGCCATTTCGCCGCCTGCTTGGCGCCAGGGTCGTCGTTGCGTCCAATCTCGATACCGACACGCTAGGTACATTCACCGGAGAAGTGCCGCGACCGGATGCTCTGGTCGAGACGTCGCTTCTTAAGGCGGAACTCGCCTTTCGCTCGATGGACGTCGATTGCGCCATTGCCAGCGAAGGAAGCTACGGGCCAATCGATCGCCTGCCTCTTGTCGCTGGTGGTCTCGAGATCATGGCCTTTGTCGACCGCAAGCGTGGTATCCGCTTGGTCGAAACATTGATGACACATCGGACCAACTGGCAAGCTTTGATGAGCTTCGAGGTCGGCGATCCTGCGGTGCCGCAAGCCGTGAAGTCGTTGGGCTTCCCTGATTTCGGTGTGTTCGTGATCCGGGGCAGCGTCGGCGGCCATACGGTCAAGGATCTGACAACCCTCGACGATGTCATTGCGGCAGTTGACCGGGAGGCCCGTCTTTCCGAAGACGGAAAGGCCGTGGTCGTCGCCGACATGCGCGCGCACCGCAATCCGACCCGCATGAAAGTGTTGCGCGCGCTGGCCTGGAAGCTCGCCAGGCGGCTGGCGACGCTTTGCCCGAAATGCAAAGCGCCGGGCTTCGGTCATCTGATGTCGCCACGCGGCTTGCCCTGTGAGAGCTGTGGTGAGCCCACGCATTGGATCGATTTCGAGATCGACGGGTGCTCCAGCTGCGGCCATGCTATTGCCCGTCCGCGCAAGGACGGGCGTCGCGCCGCGCCACGGCTCTCCTGCAGAGCGTGCCGCGACTGACCTGCAACCCGGTGCGGCGGGAGAGGAGAAGCCGGATGAGCGTTCCGATCGAAATAGCCCAGCCACTGCCCGGTGCGGCGTTCGGCGCTACGGTGCGGCTTGCCCGCCCGCTTGCAGCGGAGATGCCTGTCGGCCTGCCGGAGGCTCTGGCGCAAGCCGGTGGGCTGCTTCTCATCCCTGGAGTGAACGAGGTCAGCCGCGCTCCGGAGTTGCTGGTGCGGCTGAGCCGGCAGTTTGGCACGGAAGTCGAAGACTACCGCCATCTCCTGACCGGCCAACATATGGTCCATGGAACGCAGCCTGAAATCTATCTCGTCACCAATACGGTGCCGGGCGCACGGCCGCCGCCGACGCGACCGGAGCCGCCGCTGCCAGCCGCCGGCAGATTGCCGGTGCAGTATCCGCACCGCAAGGGCTGGCACACCGATCAAAGCTATCGTCGGCCGCCGCCCGACATCTCGCTGTTCTATGCCGTCACTCCGGCCGATCGCACGCGCGGCCAGACTCTGTTCGCCAGCGGCATCCTGGCCTACGAGGCATTGCCCGCCCATCTCAAGGCAAAGGTCGACACCCTGCAGGGGCTGCATGCGCAGCCGGGCACGGGTCGTGGCCGCAAGGAAGCACTTGCGGGCCAAACCCCAAGGCCATTTGCGCCGCATGAACGCTCGCAGTCACAGCCGGTCGTGCGCGTCCATCCGGTCACTGGACAGCGTGCACTTTATCTCTGCGAATATGGACAGATGGACTGGTTCGATGGGCCGTTCGTCGGCATGCAACCTGGACCTCACGGCGATGGCGCGGCCCTGCTGGACGAGCTCATGAGCCACTACACGCAACCGCGGTTCGTCTATGTCCATGAATGGAGCGCGGGCGATCTCCTGGTGTGGGACAATCGCTGTCTGGTCCATGCAGCCACCTGGTACGACGCCGAGAAGGAGCAGCGGCTGATGTGGCGCACGACGGTGCGCGGCAATCCGGGCACGATCTACGCTGGCGAGCGCCGCAGCTGGATCCCGCAGGAGGCGGTGCCGGCCTAAAGCCGTCGTTCGCTGCGGGGATCGAGTGCTTCCTGCAGACCGTCGCCCAGGAAATTGAAGGCGATCACGGTCAGGAAGATCAGCAAGCCGGGCCACACCGCCAGCATCGGCGCATCCCGCAGCAGGTCCTGCGCGCCCGCCAGCATGTTGCCCCAACTGGCCGACGGCGGTTGTGTGCCAAGCCCGAGAAAGGACAGCGTCGATTCGAGCAGGATCAGGCTGCCAATCGACATTGTGGTGGCGACCACCAAGGAGCCTGCCGCATTGGGCAGGATGTGCCGGAACATGATGCGCAGAGGCTGCGCACCCAGGGCCTGCGCGGCGCGGGTGAAGTCACGCCCCTTGAGCGAGAGTGTCTCGGCGCGCACCAATCGTGCCGCGGTCGTCCATCCAGTCAGCGCGACGATCGCGATGATCCGATAGAGAGAGAAGATCTCCGACTGGGCGATCCCCGGCGGAATTCCAAGCTTGCGCGGATCGATCGCCGCCAGAACGATCAGCAGCGGAAGCAGCGGCAGTGCAATCACGCCATCGGTGAGGCGCATCAACAGGCTGTCCAGCCGCCCGCCGAGATAGCCTGCGACCACGCCGATCACGGCGCCCAGGACGGCCGACAGAAGGGCGCCTGCGATGCCCACCAGCAGGGAAATACGTCCGCCGTCCAGCAGACGCTGGAAGAGATCACGACCGAGCTCGTCGGTACCGAGCCAGTGCTGGGCGGATGGTGGTTCGAGCCGGCGAAAGAGATCGGTCGCGGCCGGATCGATGCCGCGCATTTCGCTGATCAAGGGAGCAGCAAGCGCCAGGACGAGCAAAAGGGTCAGGAACGCAAGTGAGAGCTCGGCCTGACGATGGCGCAGCAGGCGGCGCCAGACGAGAAGGGTCGGGCTTGATGCGATCATCGCTCGCGGGCCGAGAGCGAAACGCGGGGATCGATCCAGACCAGTGCCAAGTCCGCGAGCAGGTTACCGACGATGGTGGCGAAAGTTGCGATCAGGAGGCCGATGAGGGCGAGATTGTAGTCGTTGTCGAGGATGGCCTGGTAGATCGTCTTTCCCATGCCGGGCCAGGCGAACATGGTCTCGGTAATCAGTGCGCCGGAGAACAGGCCGCCGAAGGAAAGAGCCAGCACGGTGAGTACCGGCGCGAGTGCATTGACGAAGGCGTGCCCGAGAAGCACGCGCCGTTCCGATGCGCCTTTGGCCCTCGCGGTGCGTACATAGTCCTGGCGCAGCGCTTCGATCATCGCGCCACGCATGAAGCGCGTGTAGATCCCGAGCTGCACCAGGGTGAGCGTGAGCACAGGCAGGACAGCGAAGCGCACCGTCTGGCCGAGCGCTGTTAAAAAATCTGATCCGGCCCGCAGCTCGGCCGTGCCACCGGCGGGAAGCCAGCCCAGCGTTACAGCAAACAGGGCGATCAGCAGCAGCGCCAGCCAGAAAGGCGGCGTGGAAATGCCGGCGAAGCAGAAGAGGTTGATCAGGTTGTCGGCACGGCTGCGTGGTCGATGGGCGGCCCAGATGCCAAGCGGCAGGGCGATCGCGATCGAGAGCAGGAAGGCGATGCCTGCGAGCACGACCGTGTTCAGCAGCCGCGGCGCCAGCACGGCGAGGACCGGCTGGTTGAAGGATCGCGAATAGCCGAAGTTGCCGATCAGCGCCTGGTGGGCCCAGGCGACGTAACGCTCGAGGAGAGGCTTGTCGATGCCGTAGACCGCGCGCAGCCGAGCGGCGTCGGCGCTGGTCATTTTGGGATCGCCGGCGATCATGAGATCGATAGGATCGCCCGGCATCAGCCCGATCAGCAGGTAGACCGCGAAGCTCATGATCGCCAGCGTGACGGCGATCTCGACCGCGCGGGACGCAAGGTAGCGGCTCATGGCAAGGCAGTGCGCATCGCAGCTTCGATCATCGAGCAAGCCGCTGCTCTAGAGCCGCCTTTGCGGCCGGCCATTCGTCGTTGACGATCGAGAACAGCACCGAGTCGCGCACGTAGCCGTCCGCCACGACCATGTGCTTGCGCAGGACGCCTTCCTGTTTGGCGCCGAGCTTGCGAATTGCCGCCTGGCTGCGGGCATTGCGCAGGTCGGTCTTGAATTCAACCCGGTTGAACTTCAATTGCTCGAATGCATGCTGCAACAGCAGGAGCTTGCATTCGGGATTGACCGCGCCCGCCCACACCGAAGGTTCGTACCAGGTTGAGCCGATCTCCAGCCGCTTGTGTGCTTCCTCGATATTCAGATAGCGCGTCATGCCGACCGGCCGGCCTCGCATCTTGTGAAGTACGACGAATGCGAGCTCGTGGCCGGATGCCGTTCGCCGGAGTGCGTTGTCGATATAGGGATCGAACAGCGCTCCCAGCGCCGAGGTCGTGATCTCAAAAATCTCGGGATGCTGCGCGGCCGGCCGCACCAGCTCGCGGTGGTGCTCCTCCAGCGGCTCAAGCCGTACGAAACGACCTTCGAGGACCGCCTTGGCCAGCGCCATCTAGCCCTCCCAGCGCCATTGCTCGACCCACAGGGTCGAGCTGTTAAGTTGGCCGGTCGGTCGGACTCCTTTGAGCTGTTTGGGGATCGCGAAAGGGTCTACGCGGAAATAAAGCGGCAGAACCGGCAGATCCTCGGCATAGAGGTGCTGGATTTCCGCGAACAGGGCGCGCCGCTTGTCGGGATCGAGCTCGCGTTCGACGGCATCCAATGCCTTGTCCATCTCGGGATTGGAATAACCCGGGTAGTTCTGCCCGCTCCAGCCGTTCTTCTCGCTGGGAATCTCGTCGGAATGGAGGGTGGTTCGTGGCACGCCCTGCACGCGCTCGACCCAGGCATACATGGCAAGGCCAGTGAATCGCCGATGGGTCATCACATCGGAAAAGATGCGCGGCGGCAGAGCCTTGATTCGAAGCTCGATGCCGGCCTGGCGCAGCTGGCTCTGGATCACTTGCGCCACCTGTTCGCGCACGCGATTGCCGGCGGTGGTGACGAGCTCGATCGAGAAGCGCCGGCCATTCGCGTCGGCACGCACGCCGTCCGGGGCGGCGGTGAAGCCCGCCTCGTCGAAGAGCTTGCGCGCGGCCGCGAGATCGAAGACGTAATGGTGGGTCGTGGCGCTGTGCATGGGATCGAGAGCACTGATGTCGCTGTCGGCCACCGGTTGCTTGCCTTCGAACAGCTTGTCGGAGATGGCCCGGCGATCGATCGCCATCAGGATCGCCTGGCGTACGCGCCGATCCTTGAGCAATGGATTGTCCAGATTGACGTCAATGTGCTCGTAGACGAGGCCAGGCTTGTAAATGAAATCGTATCTGTCCTTGTATCGCTTCTCGATCGCCAGCACCTGATCGAGCGCGAGGCCCAACTCCCCCGGAACGTAGTCCACATTGCCTGACAGCAGGTTGGCTTCGAGTGCCGAGCTGTTCTCGATGAACTTGAACACGATTCTCTTGAAATGGGGTGTTTCACCTTCCCAATGGGCATTCGGTTCGAGCGCGATCCGGCTACCTGGCACCAACTCGGAAATGCGGTAAGGGCCGAAGCCGAGGCCGGGGTTCGTTGCATCCGTATCGTAGGCGGTCTTGTTGCGGTATTCGGCTGGGTTGGCGTCGAAGATCGGTTTTTCGATGTGGGCAGGGATGATCGTGAGACTGAAGTCGTCGTAGTCGAACGTCACCCGATCGATGGTCGCCGTGAAATGACGATCGTCCTTGATCTCGAGCTTCAGGATCCGACGATAGGCCTCTGCCGAGGCGACCCCCGACTGCGGGTGCTTGCCCACCGACAGGGTGAAATCCACGTCCCTGGCCGTGACCGGCGTGCCGTCGCCCCATTTCAGCGGCTTGATCTCGATGTCGACTTCCATGCCCTGCTTGCCATCGGGCAGGTCGACAAGTCGGGCTGTGCCCTCCTTGAGGCTGGGCAGTCGTGTGCAGGCAAGGCCGACGAGCTTCCAGTCCGGGTCATAGGCCGTGAACGGACGGAGCCTCATGTTCTGGACCAGGCTCGTGGCAAGCATCTGGCTGATGAGCGGGTTCATCGTTCCCGGCGCCTGCGTGGTGCCGATGACAAGCTCGTCCTTGGCTGCTGCGCGCGCCGGCAAGGCGGCGAAAGAGGAGAGCGTGAGGCCCATGAGGGCGCGACGGCCGAACATCGGCGCCAAGCTGACATTGGCGCTGTCCAAGCTCAAGCATGACGCATGCTTGAGCTGTACTGCTTAGCTGTTGTTAGCGGCCGAGGCTGGTTGGGCGCAGCGACGGCGGGCGACCGCCGTGATTGGCCGACCATTGCTCGGGCGCTTCGAGGAAGGCGCGGGTCTCGGCCAAGCCCTTTTCGTCGAAGTACCTGTGCTTCTGGGCGGCTTCCAAGGCATCCCACCAGGTCGCCAACGCGTGCAGCTTGACGCCCGCCACGGCCAGCGTCTCGATGCTTTGCGGGAAGATCCCATAATGGAAGATCACAAAGCAGTCGGTGACCTTGGCGTCAGCTTTCTTGAGGGCGTCGATGAAGACGAGCTTGCTGCCGCCGTCTGTCGCCAGATCCTCGACCAGCAGGACCCGTTTGCCGGGCTTCAGATCACCTTCGATCTGCGCCATGCGCCCGAACCCTTTGGGTTGCTTGCGCACGTAGATCATGGGTTTCTTGGCCAGTGCCGCCAGGAAAGCGGCGAACGGGATACCGGCCGTCTCGCCTCCGGCGACGACGTCGATTTTGTTCCAGCCAATGTCCCGATCGATGGCCTTCAGGGCATAACCCATGATCTTGGCCCGAGCTTCGGGGTAGGAGATCAGCTTGCGGCAGTCGATATAGACTGGGCTCGCCCGTCCCGAGGTGAAGATGTACGGATTTTCCGGCCGGCAATGGATGGCTTCGATCTCCAGCAGCAGGCGGGCCGTCTCCCGAGCCTCAGCCGTGCCCGTGGCGCGCGTCGAATTCGCCTTTCCATTCAAGGTCTTGGCGCTCGAATGACCCGCCGCCGATGCGGCCGCCGAGGTCTTTTTCTTCGTCGCCATGCTGCTATTCCCCCCGCCGCTTGCGACAAATTGACGGCCGTGTGTTTAGCGTTCATCCACAGGACCGGCAAGGGCAGCGAGACTGAATCCGTGACCTTCCAATTTGGTCTCCTTAGTCGGTCCTTTATAGAAACTCTATGAAACACAATCTGCCTCGATCACGCCTTAGGCGTGTTTTCATCGCGAGACGCCGGTTGCTGGCTTCTGTGATCGCGGGCGTCATCCTTTTTGGCCTGTTGCCGGAGTCGCTGAGGCTGGTGACGCGGCTTTTGATGGCCTGGGATCTGACGGCGGCGCTTTATCTCACCTTTGCCTTTGTGATGATTGCCCGATCCACGGTGGACACCTGTCATCGGAGCGCCGCGCTCTATGACGAAAGCGACTGGGTCATTGTCATGATCGTGGTGGGCAGCGCTGCCGCGAGCTTTGCGGCGATCTTCGCGGAACTTGCCATCATCAAATCAGTGCATACGACGCCTTGGGCCAGCGTGTTCGTGACCGTCGCGACTGTCGTGCTTTCCTGGACCTTCACCCATACGGTCTTTGCCCTGCACTATGCGAACACTTACTATCGCCCGAGTACGCTGGACATCTCTGGAGGGCTGAAATTCCCCGGCGACCGGCCGCCGGACTATCACGACTTTCTCTACTACGCGTTCGTGATCGGTTGTGCGGCGCAGACCGGCGACGTCGCTACCGTCTCCCGCGCCATGCGGCGGGTGAGTTTGATCCACGGCATTGTGGCGTTCGTCTTCAACACGGCTGTTCTCGCGCTCTCAATCAATGTCGGCGCGAGCTTGCTGTCATAGCTGACGCGGTCGTCAGCTTAGTTTCCTGCCGCTGATCGCGCCGCCGTCGTGCTTGCGCAGTTGCATGAAGACGATCGATGACGCCATGGTCATGACTCCGAGCACGATGAAGGCCTTGTGCACGCCGTGGATCAACGCTGTCGGATCGGAACGAAGGCTCTCCGGTACGAACATGGCGGCAATCAGCGAGGCCGAGGCGACGCCGAAGCTGATCGACATCTGCTGGCCGGTGCTGGCGATGGTGCTGGCCGCACTCGTCTGCCGGGCGCTGACATCGGCGTAGACCAGCGTATTCATGCTTGTGTACTGGGTTGATGTGAAGAAACCCAGGATGAAGGCCTGCAACGCAATAAGCCATGCTGGCGTGCCAACGTCGATGGTCGCGAACAGCATGATGAGCGCGCCGACGATGAGCGTGTTGCCGACAAGCACGTTGCGATAGCCGAGCCAGCCGAGGATCCGCGCCACGATGACCTTGAGGCCCATGGCGGCCATCGCCTGCGGCATCACTAGAAGCCCCGATTCGATCGGCGAATAGCCGAGGCCCACCTGGTAGAGCAGGGGAAAGAGGAAAGGGATGCCGCCGAGCCCGAGCCGGCTGAAGAAGCTCCCCGCGACAGCCGCACGGAATGTGCGCAGGCGAAACAGTCCGAGCTGAAGCAGTGGAAATTGCGTATGTGTCGCCTTGATACCGTAGCCAGCCAGCAATACTGCAGCGAGGCCGAGCATGCCCACGATTTCAATATCACCCAGGCTGTTTTCGCCGAAGACCTCGAGCACGTAGGAAAGCAGGGCGATGCCGGATCCGAACAGGATCAGGCCGACGATATCGAGCGGGTGCGTCTTCGCCTCGCGATAGTCAGGCAGGAAGCGATAGACAAGATAGAGCCCGGCGAGACCAACCGGGATGTTCACGAAGAACACTACGCTCCAATGAGCATAGTGAACGATCAGGCCACCCGCGATCGGTCCGACCATCGGGCCGATCAGGCTTGGGATCGACACGAAGCTCATGGCGCGGATTAGCTCGGATTTGGGGAAGGTCCGCACCATGGTCATGCGGCCCACCGGCACCATCATCGCGCCGCCCATGCCCTGCAGGACACGGCACGCGACGAGCATGTTGATGTTGACAGACAAGCCGCATAGCAGCGACCCCAGCGAGAACAGCCCGATGGCCGAGGCGAAGACCCGCCGCGTGCCGAAACGGTCCGCCATCCAGCCGCTGATCGGGATGAAGACCGCGAGGCTCAGCGTGTAGCTTGCCAGCACCGACTTCATGTCGAGCGGCGTCACAGCCATGGCCTCGGCGATCGCCGGCACCGCGGTATTCAAGATCGTCGTGTCGAGCGACTGCATGAAGAACGCTACGGCCACCAACCACGGCAGCAGGCGCTTGGTGGTGTCGGTCGGCGGAGGGGGAGCAGTCGCAGTCGTCGTCATGTCAATCGATGGGCGGAACGATCCTTGTCCGTTGGATGCAAATACGGCGCCGTAGAAGGCAGGAATGAGCGGCTACCCGCCTTCGCCGTCGATCATCAATGCCAGACTGAAGCAGCTGTCGGCGATAAAAGTCAGCGCGGAACGGAGCCCTGCATTCACACCATGGTGATGGAGCAGGGGCAGCGCCTGCTCTGCGGATGCACCGCCCGTCGGGAGGAGGTGGCGCAATGCCATGGACCTAGACGGCCGCGCCACCTGCCCAGGGCGACATGACTTCGTTCATGCCGGTCAATTCGCCCGTCCTTGGATCGCGGACGATGCAGGAGGGATTGGCGAAGCCCAGAGGCGAGATCTGGTTGGCGACCTCGACGATTGGCAGCTTGGCCGCGATCGCCTTCTTGACGGCGTCGGGCAGGTCGCGATTGGCCCGGATCGGCCCGACTCCCGACACGTCGATGCGCGGCTGATGGAAAGCCGCTTCGACGTCGAGCCCACGGTCAATCAGCATTGTCGAAAGCTGCGTCACGGCCGGCACGATCCGCCGCCCGCCGGAGGCGCCAATGCAGAACCAGGGCTGGCCATTCTTGACGACGACCACGGGGCAGATATTGCAGAGCGGCCGCTTGCCCGGTGCGATCGAATTCGGTCGATTGGGTTCAGGATCGAACCACAGCATGCCGTTGTTCATGGTGATGCCGGTCTTGGGCAGCATTACGCCCGAGCCGAACAGCGACATCAGCGTTTGTGTGAGCGCCACCATGTTGCCGTCGCTGTCGGCGGCGCAGAAATGCGTGGTGCAGGTGTTGGTCGGCTTCTCGCCCAGTGTCTTCAGTCGCTCCTCGTAGGCCTGGTGCATGGCCTCGGCGACAGCGGTGAAGAACGCGGCGTCGGGTGCACCCTTGCCCTTGGTGCGATCGCCCAGCAGCTCGAGCGTGCGGCGCAGGGTTGGTCCTGCCGTGAGGCCACCCGCCACGTTGATCGTCACGCCATGATGCTCGAAGGAGAGGGGGTCAACGATTCGCGCTTCGTAGGCCTTGAGATCGTCATAGGAGATCGCCGAGCCGCCCGCCTGCAGGTCGGCGGCGATGTCTCGTGCGAGCGCGCCTTCGTAGAATTCGCGCGGACCACCGTCGGCCAGCCGGCGCATCGTCTGGCCGAGATTACCGAGCTTGAGGTAGCGGACGGTGCCTTGCCAATCATTGGTCGGCACGCGGCCGTCGTCGCACAGGTAGCTCGCGCGGGAGGCGGGGAACTTGGAAAGGTTCTGCGCTCCATTGGCGATCATCACCTGCATGTACCAGTCGAGTTCCATGCCGCGCTCGGCGAGCGCAACGCCTGGGGCCAGTGCGTCCTTCCACTTGATCGTGCCGAAACGCTCAAGGGCTTTGCCGAGGCCGGCGACCATGCCGGGCACGGCGATTGAGTGGTAGCCGACCTCGTTGCGCTGCTCGAGGATGTCCGGCCAGGCGAAAGGATTGGCCGGACCGGGGCCGACGATCTTGTAGGCCGTCGGATCGAGTTTGCTGGCCGAGATGGGGCCATAGTCGATCGTCCATGCCCGCCTTTCCTTGGCGCTCCAGATGGTCATGAAGCCGACGCCGCCAATGCCGCTCATCCAGGGCTCGATGGCACCGATCGCCATGCCGGTGGCGACCGCCGCATCGATCGCATTGCCGCCTTTGCGTAGAATGTCGGCGCCGACCTCGGCTGCGCGGCAGTTCTGGGTAACGACGACCCCCTTGCCACGTACCGCCTGCTTGGTGATCTTCATTTGCCGTGTCAGCGACTCGCTCATTGCTTCCTCATGTTCATTGCCGGCTGACTGTAACCGGGCCTCTTTTGGCCACAAACCCCGCTAGACTGCTCTGCGGACAGACAGGAGACGAACGCAGGCGTGACGGAGCTGAACCAGATCGACCTGCGGTCATTGGTAGCGGGGCACAAGCGAACCTGGGATGCCTTCGTCCTGGCCGCCTCGCCCTTGATCAACGCGGTCGTGCGGCGATCCCTGGGCACCTGGCGCCTCGGCGAGGATGACATCATGGATGCCGCTCAGGATGTCTTCGTTCGGCTTTGTACGAACGATTTCAGGCTGCTGAAAACCTACGACCCGGCACGTGCTGGATTATCTACATGGCTCGCCGTGGTGGCACGTTCGGCGGCCGTCGATTTTGCCCGACGTCGCCGGCAGCCCACGTCACCGATAGACGACATTCCGGAGGCGGCTCTCGCCGTTGAAGACCGCCACGTCGAGAAGCTCAAGATTCCCGAAGGGCTGCTGACCGAGCGGCAGACCCTGATCCTGAAGTGCCTGTACGACGAGGAGCGGGATGTTGCGGAAGTCGCACAGCTACTGAAAGTCGACGCCCAGACAGTGCGCAGTACGCATCACAAGGCATTGCTGCGGTTGCGGGAACATTTTCGCGAGCGGACGCCGTAGGTTGGGGATGATGACCATCAGTGTGGCGTAAGGTAGTGCAGGAGATCGAAATGGCTGCGGAACGTACCCCTACGAGCGACAAGGACTTGTGGCAGAGCCTGTCTCTGGACCGCAACCTGTCGCGAGCAGCGGTTTCCGACCTTGATTTCGCGGCCTGGCTCGAAGGCCGACTGTCCGAACCGGCGGCCGCCCGGATCGATTCGGCTGTCACGTACGATCCCGAACTGCGAGCCGCCGCGTTGGAGTTGGCGGACATTTTGGGCAAGCCGCTGCCTTCGCCGCCGCCACGTATCGCCACGCGCGCCCAGGCGCTCGTGGGTTTCCCCACCGAACGCTCGCTGGGCTCCAAACCGGGGATGTTTGGAGCGTGGCTTGCGGTGCTGCTGCCCTCGTTTGGGGGAGACTTCTCGGTGCGGCGGGGCGTCATGGCTGGTCTGGCCGCTGTCGTAGCTGTCGTTGGTTTCGCGATGGGTGGTGGCTTGGGGCAATCCTACGCTGAGCAGAAATTAGCGTCGGCGGACTCCACAGTTGCAGTTCCCAGGTCTTTCGGCGCCGACACATCACATCAGTTGAACGATCTGTTCACGGACAGCATCTGAAATGTCGTTGCGGGTTACCCAGCTTTTGCTCGGTTTGTCGCTGTTGTTGAACTGCTTCGTCCTGGCCGGCTTCGTCTATCGGACCTGGATTGAGCCGCCACCTGTGATGCGAGAGGCGCGACCGGCAATGCCGCGCGGTGGGCCCCTGGAAATGCTGGCGCAGGACGTCAAACTCGATGATGGACAGCGGGCAGCCTTGAAGGACTTGTTCGATCGCTACGCCGACGAGCGGCGCCAGAGAATTCATGAAATCCAGAAGCTTCGCGAGGCAATGGGCGAGGAACTGAAAAAGCCCACGTTCGACATGACTCGGATCGACGCCCTTGTCGATCAGATGACATCTGTGCGTGCGGATCTGCAGAAGCAGAGCCTGGCGGCAATCGCCCAGTTTGCAGACAGGATTCGTCCGGATCAGCGTCAACAGTTGCAGACAATTCTCGCCGAGCGCTTTGGAGGCTGGCGACCGCCGCCGCCTAGGCCTGGCACAGCACCGGCGCGTTCTCCGCAATAGGAGAGTCATCATGGTGGCTCGTCTCGGTCGGCGTGACTTCGTAGGCGGGGCGGCACTTTCCGCGGCGCTGTGGGCATCGCGGCCGAGCCGAGCTGCGTCGGCGATGGGCTTCGACGATGCTCGGCACCTGCTGTCGCGGACGGCGTTTGGCGCAACGCCCGCCGAGATCGCTGCTCTGGCGTCGATGGATTTCACGGCTGCGGTCGAGCGCCTGCTGACGAAAATTCGCACGCGGGCGGCGACCGCGGCGCCGGGTTGGACGAGCGACCCTCTTTCAGCTCTGCGCGAACGACGCCAGGAGGCGCAGTCGTCCGCAAGCAAGACCGCCGACGGCAAGCCGGTGAACGAGGTCGCCAAATTCGTGCGCGAAGAGGGCAGCCAGTTGAGCAACTGGTGGGTCGAGGAGATGCTGGCGACCGACCAGCCCCTGGTCGAGAAGATGACCTTGTTCTGGCACAACCACTTCACCTCCTCGATCCAGAAGGTGCGATATGTGCCGGCGCTTTATCGGCAGAACGTGTTGTTCCGGCGCGAGGCGGTGGGCAATTTCGCCACGCTCTTGAAAGAGGTGGCGCACGATCCGGCGATGCTGATCTATCTCGACGGCGTGCATAATGTGGCCAAGCAGCCGAACGAGAACTTCGCGCGCGAGCTGCTCGAGCTCTTCACGCTGGGTGAGGGACACTACAGCGAATCCGATATCAAGAATGCGGCTCGCGCTTTCACCGGTTGGTCGCTCGATCGCGACAGCGGTCAGTTCGTCGATCGCATGCAGCTCCACGACGGTGGCGAGAAGACCTTCCTTGGGCAGTCGGGGCATTTCACGGGCGACGACATCCTGGCGATCCTGCTGCGTCATCCCCGGACCGCGGAGACCATCGTCGAGAAGTTGTGGCGTGAGTTCATCTCCTTCACGCCCGATGCCAACGAAGTGAAACGTCTGGCTGGCCTGTTTCGCGGCAGCAACTACGAGATGAAGCCGCTCCTGCGCGCGCTGTTCCTGTCGCCGGCCTTTCGCGACCCCGTCAATCGCGCCGCCCTGATAAAATCGCCGATCGAGTTGATCGTGGGCACGGTGCATGTCTTCGGCTTGCCGGTGCCCGATCAGACCCCGCTGGTGCGCATGATGGCGGGGCTCGGTCAAACGCCCTTCGCGCCCCCTAACGTCAAGGGATGGCCAGGTGGTGAGAGCTGGATCTCGACCAGCACGCTATTGCTGCGCCGCCAATTCCTGCGGCGCTTGATCGAGGCTACGACCGTTTCGCTCGATGGCAACATGACGATGGGGCGGCCCGACCGCCGGACCGATCGTGTGCAGCAGATGCCCGGACAGACAATGGAGGCCTATCCGGTCGAAGGGCGCAGTCTGCGCAATGCCGGCGAGGCTCGCCTTGGCCCAACCTTGAGTGGAACGGACAATGCCACACTTATGCGCACGCTTCTTCCGCGTGCCCCGATCGAGGCTGGCATGGCCACAGCAGAGTCGCCAGGTGCTGTTGTGGCTGCAGCGATGCTTGATTCCGCTTACCAGCTGAAATGAAGAGGACGACCATGGAACGTCGCCACTTCCTTCTTGGAGCTTCTACGCTCTCGCTCGTCCTGGCGGGCCGGTTAGCCTTGGCCGATCAGGGACGCCGCGTCCTGGTCTTGGTCGAGCTGAAGGGCGGCAATGACGGTCTAAATACTGTCATTCCCTATGTCGACCCGCTTTACCACCAGCTGCGCCCCGGCATCGGCGTGTCGCGTGACAAGACGGTGCAGCTCGACGAGCACGTCGGCCTGAACCACAAGCTCGACGCCCTGATGGAGGGGTGGAAGGCACGAGATATCGCGATCGTCCAGGGTGTCGGTTACCCGTCACCCAACCGGTCCCACTTCCGATCGATCGAGATCTGGGACACCGCTTCGGCGTCGAGCCAGACTCTGAGCGAGGGATGGGTATCGCGCACTTTCGAAGGTGTCGGGCTTCCGCGGGGCGCCGGTGTCGATGGCATCGTCATCGACACCAACGCACTTCCCATGACGGGGCCAGCCCTGCGCACGATCGTGATGCAGGATGCCGAAAACTTTCTGCACCAGGCGGCGGTGATGAAGGATGCAAAAAACCCGCGTGACGATGGAAATCCCGCTTTACGTCATTTGCTTGCGGTGCGGCAGGAGGTGAATGGTGCTGCAATAGGGTTGCACGACAAGCTGCGTGACGGTGCGGCGCCGGCTCATGCCTACAGTCCTGACGGCGGCTTTGGTCATCAGCTCGACCTTGCCACACGTCTCCTCATGGCGCGTGTACCGGTGGTTGCCATCAAGGTGGCGCTAGGTGGCTTCGACACGCATGCCGGCCAAGTGCCGACGCAGGACCGATTGCTCGGCATCTTCGCTTCAGGTCTTGCCACCTTCCGCAAGAATCTGATCGCGGCCAATCTCTGGGACGATGTGGTCATCGCGACCTATTCGGAATTCGGACGGCGGGCGCGGCAAAACGCCAGCGCTGGCACGGATCATGGCACCGCGGCGGCGCATTTTGTCATGGGGGGCAAGGTGAAGGGCGGCCTTCACGGGGCCTACCCGTCGCTTGCCGATCTGCAGGACGGCGACCTCAAGTACACGGTCGATTTTCGCAATCTCTATTCGACTCTGGCGCAAGGCTGCTGGGGGCTACGGCGCGACTTTGGCCAACGGCAGGCCCGGCCCCTCGATCTGTTTGCCTAGCTCTGTCTGGCTAGCCCGGCGCTTTTCCGGCCGAGAAGCTCGTCGCGCACCGAGCCGCGTACGGGCTCGACGGGAATGGTCCAGGCGAGCACCGCCGCGATGATCTTGATGGCGACGGGCAAGATCACATAGACCACGATCAAGGCGAGATGCCCGTATTTGCCGTGTGCGGGATCGAAACCGAGGATCGCGGCCACCGGCAGGGAGCCGGCGGCACCGATCGCCGTCGCAAGCTTGGTGGCAAGCGCCCACAGGCCGAAGTAGGTGCCGGTCTTGCCGCGCGTATCTCCGCCTTCTGGCGCATTGATGATGTCAGCCAGGATCGACGGCGGCAGGCCATAGTCAGCTCCGATGCCGATTCCCGTCACCACAGAGAGAGCCAGGAACCAGTAGATATCGCCAGGTCCGATAAAAATGGCGAGTGCCATGGCGCCCGCCGTCATCAGCATGCCGAAGAACCAGGCAGCCATCTTGCCGACCCGGCGCGAGAGCACGAGCCACATGGGCACGCTTGCGGCGCCGGCGATGAAATAGACAAGCAGGATCATGCCTGCCTGCACCTTTGTGCCCACCAGCACGTGCTCGACATAGAACAGCATAACCGTGACGGCGACACCGAGAGCCGAGCCGTTGACCACGAAAACCAGCAACAGGCGGCGGAACAGGCGGTTTCGGAGCGGAGCGAAGAAAGCGACGAAGGCGTTGCGTTCGGTATGGACGACGGGTGGATGCACCGACGGACCGGCCCCCAGGAGCGTCGGCGTGCAGAACAGGATTGAGACGGGAATGAAGAGCAGCCCCAGGATCGTGTAGCCGTGCGTATCGCCAAAGAGCGCGGTCAGCGCGGTCGGCATGACGACCGCGACCGTCATGCCGATCAAACCGAACACCTCGCGTCCGACCGTGACTTTCGTGCGCTCGTTATAGTCGTCGGTCAGTTCGGCGCCATGGGAGTGATAACTGATTGACACGCCCGAGTAGCCGAAATGAACCAGGAGCAAGGCGGCGATCAGCCAGATGGCCATCAAGTTCTGATTGCCCTGCCAGGCCAACGGAGGGGCAAACAGCATCAAGAAGCCGCCAGCCAGGACCGGCACCATCAAGCCCACGAAGAAGAGCCGGCCACGTGGCCCGCGGTGCGTGAAGCGATCGCTGATCAGGCCGATGAGTGGATCCTGGATGGCGTCGACGATGCGGGCGAAGATGAAGATCGCGCCCATCAACTCGAGCGGGACCTTCAGGATTTCGCCGTAGAAATGGCTGACATTCAGCACAACCGGCAGCGCCGCCATCGCCAGCGGAAGCTGCAGGGTCGAATAGGCGACCAGACGGTCGAACCTTATCCGGACACCGCCGGCGGTCCCGGTCGGTCCGCTATTCACCCAAGAGCCTTCCCATCTATTTCCTTGCGGTGCGCGATGGCGCCACGGTGCCGGTGGTTATATAGGGTCAAGGCCCGGCTGCCAAAGGACCTTACGGCGACCTTACACCCGCTTCCCCCGGTCAGGGCTGGCTTTTTTGAGGCCATCAAAGACCCAGTTGACTTGGGCTAGCCAGATGCCGGACAGGCCGGCGCCTTGCGCATTTCCAGCTTCTGCAAGTCGGCGCTCACTTTGAGGAGACCAGTATCGACCGTCAGTCGGTCGAGAATGCCATTGTCATAGACCCTGGCGCTGACCGAGAAGAGCGGATTTTGAGCCTGCTCGCGCCCCCGGGTGAAGGTCATGGAGACAGGCCAGGAGGAGGCTGCTGGCACGGCAACCGGCTTTCCAGCGGCCGGATCCGGCCTCAGCGTCCCGGGGTCGAGCTCCGTCACGTCGACTAGGAACGAATCGCCAA
>Ga0081455_10000115_pt1 | contig 91703 bp, 86 predicted proteins | sample TabmetS3T2R1_FD_70207 | JGI IMG/M metagenome (GOLD analysis project Ga0081455, IMG submission 70207) | Tabebuia heterophylla rhizosphere microbial communities from the University of Puerto Rico - S3T2R1 | ecosystem: Host-associated > Plants > Roots > Rhizosphere ... | reverse complement strand
CCATTGTGCAATATTCCCCACTGCTGCCTCCCGTAGGAGTCTGGGCCGTGTCTCAGTCCCAGTGTGGCCGGTCGCCCTCTCAGGCCGGCTACCCGTCGTCGCCTTGGTAGGCCGTTACCCCACCAACAAGCTGATAGGCCGCGGGCTCATCTTTGGCCGAAATTCTTTCCACCACCAGAGGATGTCCTCAGTGGTCGTATCCGGTATTAGCCCCGGTTTCCCGGAGTTATCCCAGAGCCAAAGGCAGATTGCCCACGTGTTACTCACCCGTTCGCCGCTAGGAGCAAGCTCCTCGCTCGACTTGCATGTGTTAAGCACGCCGCCAGCGTTCGTCCTGAGCCAGGATCAAACTCTCCATTGATGTTGTGTGATCGAGAGAGGCTCTGCGAGCCGTCGATCTCTCAAAGGAGTGCGTGGGTGGTCTGGCGAGATCACCCACGCATTCGATCTGGCATGAGGCAGTGCATTAGGTCGGGCACGTTGGAGCCCTGCACTGCCAGCCAAAGAAATTTCCGCGACGACGGTTCGGGTCCCGAAAGAACCTCACCGACGCCGACGGGATTTATGGCATCGATTTTTTGGCACGCTGTTGAGTTCTCAAGGAGCGGGCGCGCACCGGTCTGGATCTTGCGATCCGTCTCGGGGCAACTTGCTTAACCTAGCGAGGCGGGTCGATCTGGTCAAACCCCGCGTCGAGCGGGTTTCGAGGCAGTTCGATCTGTCCCGTCCTGGGCTTTGACACCGGCCGGAGCCGGCGTGGTCTTCACCAGGATTCGCGTCCCGGTCCGTCCCCTCGACCTTGCGATCTGGTGGGTCCGGCGCTCCGGGCGCGAAAGAGAAATCTAGGCCTGACGAGGGACTTCGTCAAATCGAGGGGCACTTTCCACAGCCCCTCGGCGTGTCGTCCGCAGGCCGTCCACGAGCCGGCTCGTCGGGTCGGCCCGCCTGCCTACCCCGCGACGCGTCGGATGCCTCCGACGTGCTGGCGCCCACGCCGTAGGACCAGATACCTGCCGTGTAGCCAGTCCCCGGCGTCCGGCGTGACGAGAGCGTCGGTCGCGCGCACGTTGTTCACGTACAGCCCCCCCTCGGTGGCCGCCCGGCGCGCCGCCGAGCGGCTCTCGACCAGACCGACCGCCTCGAACAGTTCGGCGAGCGTCCGCTGATCGCCGGGCGGCGCCTCGACCGACGGAACCTCCCCGATCGCGGCTGCCAACGTCGCCTCGGGCAGTTCGGCCAGCTCACCCCGGCCGAACAGGGCGGCGGCCGCGTCTTCCGCCCGCCGGCACTCGGTCTCGCCGTGCACCAGCGTGGTCAGCTCCCGCGCCAACGCCCGCTGAGCCTCGCGCGCGCCCGGCCGGGAGGCGGTGGCCTCCTCCAGCTCCGCGATCTCCTCGGCGCCGCGGTCGGTCATGATCCGCAGGTAGGTCCCGACCTGGGCGTCCTCCGCTTGCAGCCAGAACTGGAAGAACGCGTACGGGCTGGTCAGCTCAGGATCGAGCCAGATCGCGCCGCCCTCGGACTTGCCGAACTTGGTGCCGTCCGCCTTGGTGAGCAGCGGGGTGCCGAGGGCGTGTCCGGTGACCCCGTCGGCCCGGCGCATGAGGTCGAGACCGGCAGTCATGTTGCCCCACTGGTCGCTGCCGGCGGTTTGCAGCGTGCAGCCGTGACGCCGGTTCAGTTCCAAGAAGTCGAGCGCCTGCAGCAGCTGGTAGGAGAATTCCGTGTACGAGATGCCGCTCTCGGACTCGAGCCGGGCGGACACCGCGTCCTTCGCCAGCATCCGGTTGACGCTGAAGTGCTTGCCGACGTCCCGCAGGAAGTCGATCGCCGACAGTGGCGCCGTCCACGACAGGTTGTCGACGAGCTGGGCCGCGAACGCGCCCTCGAAGTCGAGGTACGGCCGGATCTGGCCGGCGATGCGCTCCACCCAGCCGGCGACGGTCTCCTTCGCCTGCAGCTGCCGTTCAGCCGTGGGCCGGGGATCGCCGATCAGGCCGGTGGACCCACCGACGAGCGCCAACGGCCGGTTGCCGGCGCGCTGCAACCGGCGCATGGTGAGCAGTTGCACGAGATGACCGTGGTGCAGGCTCGGCGCGGTCGGGTCGAAGCCGCAGTAGTAGGTGACCGGTCCGGCGTCGAACGCGGCTCGCAGGGCTGCCAGGTCGGTCGTCTGGGCGAGAAGCCCGCGCCAGGCCAGCTCGTCGAGAACGTGTGTCACGCCTGCATCATCCCGTGCCGTCGGCCGGGCGGCGTCCGGACACGGCGGTCGCGGCCTTGCCGGGGGTGCGGCGACGCGGAACCCACGGCCGGTAGGGCGAGACGGTCGGATCGTGGTCGATCCAGAACCGCCAAGGCACCTCGGCCGCCACCGCGACGCCGACGCGCGGACCGCTGCGGATCGCCTCGGCCGGCAATGGCGGTCCGGCCGTGAGGTCGACCGGCTTCCCCGTGCCGGCACTGTCGAGACCGAGCGCACTCGCCAGCCGGGCAGGCCCGCGCGCCAGGTCGCGATCGCGGACCCCGGGACGACGGATCCTGGCCAGCTCCAGACCGTCGACGACTTCGCCGGCCCGCAGCAGGACCGCGGTGGCGAGCCCCTCCGGCCCGGTGACGACATTGGCGCACCAGTGCATGCCGTAGACGAAGTAGACGTACCAGAAGCCGGCCGGGCCGTACATGACGGCGTTGCGCGGGGTGCGGCCGCGGGCGGCGTGCGACGCCGGATCGGCCTCGCCCCGATACGCCTCGACCTCGGTCAATCGGACGGCGACACCGGCGTGCCGGACGGTCGCTCCCAGCAGCCGGGGGGCGACCTCGTCGGCGTAACCCGACAGGTCGGTCAGCCGCGCGTCCATGCACGGCGAACGTCGATGCCGTCACGGACCTCCACGAGCTGGGCCGTCACGGCGACCGGCGCGGTACCGCCCCGGGCCGATCTGGCGGCCAACGCCCCGGAAACGTCGAGCACGGACCGGACCTCCCGCGTCAGATGCGGGGACAGGTCGGCGAGCTGCTCGTCGGTCGCGTCGCCCAGATCGAGATCCCGTTCGTCGCACCAGGCGACCAGCTTGCCGACCGCTTCGTGCGCCTCACGGAACGGAACCCCACGCTGCACCAGGAACTCGGCGACGTCGGTGGCCAGCGCGAAGCCCTCGGATGCGCTCGCCGCGAGCCGGTCGGCGCGGACCCTCATCGTCGCGATCATGCCGGTGACGGCCGGAATCACGAGCGCGAGCGTGTCGACCGCGTCGAAGGCCGGCTCCTTGTCCTCCTGCATGTCCCGGTCGTAGGTCAGCGGCAACCCCTTGAGCATCGCGAGAACGCCGCTGACGTGCCCGATCAACCGGCCGGCCTTGCCGCGGGCGAGCTCGGCGACGTCCGGGTTCTTCTTCTGCGGCATGATCGACGACCCGGTGGTGTAGGCGTCGTCGAGTTCGACCCAGCCGAACTCGCGGGTAGCCCAGAGCACGATCTCCTCGCCGAGCCGCGAGAGGTGCACGCCGAGCAGCGCTGTGGTGAAGACGAACTCCGCGACGAAGTCGCGATCGGAGACGGCGTCCATCGAGTTAGCCGCCGAGGAGTCGAAACCCAACTCGGCGGCGACGGCCACCGGGTCGAGCGGCAGCGAGGAGCCGGCGAGCGCGCCCGAGCCGAGGGGCGAGATCGCCGCTCGGCGGTCCCAGTCCCGTAGCCGGTCGACGTCACGGAGCAGCGGGTGGACGTGCGCCAGCAGGTGGTGGGCGAAGAGCACCGGCTGCGCGTGCTGCAGGTGGGTCAGCCCCGGCGCGTACGTGCCGAGGTGCTGGCCGGCCCGGGCGGCGAGGGCGTCCGCCAGGTCGAGCACGTCGGACGCGATCCGACGGGCCTGCGCGCGCAGGTAGAGCCGAAGGTCGGTGGCGACCTGGTCGTTGCGTGACCGGCCGGCCCGTAGCTTGCCGCCGAGCATGCCGAGGCGTTCGATCAGTCCCCGCTCGAGCGCGGTGTGGACGTCCTCGTCGGATTCGGTAGGAAGGAACTCCCCCGCCACCACCGCCCGATCGAGATCGTCGAGCGCTTCCAGCAACGAAGCCAGCTCGGCGTCGTCGAGGAGGTTCGCGCGGTGCAGGACCCGCGCGTGCGCCCGGGAACCGCGCAGGTCGTATGGGGCCAGCCGCCAGTCGAAATGCACCGACATGGAGAGCCGGGCGACGGCTTGCGCGGGGCCGCCGGCGAACCGGCCGCCCCACAACCGCAGGCCCTCCCCGGCGGCGCCCCCCGTGATCGCCGAACCGTCGGTCATGCGCGGCCGAGTGACGAGTCGCCGTGCGCCCGCATCGCCAACCGCTGATCCCGGCGGGCGGCGATGCGGCTCGGCAAGCCCCACAGCTCGACGAAGCCCTTGGCGAGGCTCTGGTCGAACGTGTCCGCGCTGTCGTAGGTCGCCAACCCGAAGTCGTAGAGGCTCGCGTCGCTCCGCCGGCCCGTCACGACCGCCCGGCCGGCGTGCAGCCGCAACCGGATCTCACCGGTCACGGGCGCGCTGGTCTCGGCCAGGTAGGTGTCCAGCGCGCGCTTGAGCGGCGAGAACCACAGGCCGTCGTAGACCAGCTCGGTCCAGCGCTGCTCGACCAGTCGCGTGAAACGGGCGACCTCCCGTTCGACGGTGAGTGCCTGCAGCTCTCGGTGCGCCTCGATCAGCGCGATCGCTCCCGGCGCCTCGTAGACCTCGCGGCTCTTGATGCCGATGACCCGGTCCTCGACCATGTCGAGCCGGCCGATGCCCTGCGCGCCGGCCCGGGAGTTGATCTCCTCGATGAGCGCGAGCGGGTCGAGTCGGCGGCCGTCGATCGCGACCGGGCGGCCACTGACGAAGCCGAGGACCAGCTCGTCCGCCTCCCGCGTCGCGGACGGATCCGCGGAGTAGGTGTAGAGGTCCTCGATGGGGGCGTTCCACGGGTCCTCCAGGAACCCGGTCTCCACCGCCTTGCCCCACAGGTTCTGGTCGATCGAGTACGGCGAGCGCTTGTTCACGTCGATCGGCAGTCCACGCTCCTCGGCGAACGCGATCGCCTTGTCCCGGGTCATGCCGGAGTCGCGGACCGGAGCGAGCACCTTCACATCCGGCGCCAGCGCGGCCAGCCCGACCTCGAACCGGACCTGGTCGTTGCCCTTGCCGGTGCAGCCGTGTGCGACCGTGTCGGCGCCCAGCTCCTTGGCGACCCGGGCCAGGTGCGAGACGATCAGCGGGCGGGACAGCGCGGACACCAGCGGGTAGCGCTCCATGTACAGCGCGTTCGCCCGCAATGCCGGCAGGCAGTACTCCTGCGCGAACTCCGCCCGTGCGTCGACGACGATCGACTCGACCGCGCCGCAGTCCAGCGCACGCTGCCGGATGACTTCGAGGTCCTCACCACCCTGTCCGACGTCGGCGGCAACCGCGATCACCTCGATGCCGCCTTCCTGGGCGATCCAGCCGATGCCGACGGAGGTGTCGAGCCCGCCGGAGTAGGCGAGGACGACGCGGGATTTGCTCATGAACGTGTCTTTCTGGTCGGCCGGTTTCGGACGGTCATGCGATTCGTGGCTGCGGATCGCGGAAGATTCTCCACCTCGCGAGAAGAGGTTCGTCGGCTCACCTCGTCAGGCCGCCCCCTCGGCCAGCCGTAGCAACCGGTCGGCGACGACGGGCGCGTCGGAGACCTGGCGGCACACGAGCAGGATCGTGTCGTCGCCGGCGATCGTGCCCACCACCTCCGGCAACGCGGCCCGGTCGAGGGCGGCGGCGAGCAGTTGCGCACCACCCGGCGGGGTCCGCAACACGACGGTGTGCACGGCCGGCTCGGCGGACAGTAGCAACTCCTCGGCGAACCGACCCAACCTGGTCTGACTGTCGGGCGCGGTCCACGGGGCGGCCGCGTTCGCCAGCAGGTAACGTCCGTGCGCCTTGCTGGCGCCGAGCTCTTCCAGGTCCCGGGAGAGCGTCGCCTGGGTGACCTGGACGCCCCGTTCGGCGAGCAACGCCGCCAGATCCGCCTGGCTACGGACGTCGGCGCCGGTGACGAGGCTCGCGACGAGCGCCTGCCGAGCTGCCTTCGTGACCGGGGTGGTGACGGGACCGGTGGCCGGCGCGGTCGCCGGATCGGTGGCCGGCGCGAGAGCGTGGTCGGTGGTCACGACGCCTGGGCCTCCAGCCAGCACAGCAAGCCTTTCTGGGCGTGCAACCGGTTCTCGGCCTGATCGAAGATCACGCTCCGCGGACCGTCGGCGACCTCGGCGGAGATCTCCTCGCCGCGATGCGCCGGCAGGCAGTGCATGACCAGCACGTCGGGGGCGGCGAGCCGCACCTTCTCGGCGTCCAGCGCGTACGGCAGGAACGGGTCGATCCGCCCGGCGGCGTCGGCCTCCTGGCCCATCGACGTCCACACGTCGGTGTAGAGCACGTCGGCGTTTTCGCTCGCGGCCCGGGGATCGGTGCTGACCGTGATGCTGCCGCCGGACGTCTCCGCAATCCGGGCGGCCTCGGTCACGACCGCGGCGGCCGGCCCGAAACCCGGAGGGCAGGCGGTGCGGACGTGCATGCCGGCTACCGCGCCGGCGAGCAGCAGCGAGTGCGCGACGTTGTTGCCGTCGCCGAGATAGGTCAGCGTCACGCCCGCCGGACCCCCGATGTGCTCGCGGATAGTCAGCAGGTCGGCGAGCGACTGGCAGGGGTGGAAGTCGTCGCTGAGGGAGTTGACGACCGGAACGGCGGCCGCCGCCGCGAGCCGCGCGACCCGCTCGTGGGACCCGGTCCGCAACACGATCGCGTGCACGTAACGCGAGAGAACCGCCGCGGTGTCTTCGATGGTCTCGCCGCGCCCGAGCTGGGTGGTCTGCGCGTCGACCACCAGCGGGTGCCCCCCGAGCTCGTGGACGCCGACCTCGAACGAGAACCGGGTCCGCGTGGACGGTTTCTCGAAGATCAACGCGACCGACTTCCCGCGTAACGGCGTCCGACCGACGCGGTCGGACTTGCATGCGGCCGCGATGCCGAGGATTTCGGTCTGCTCGGCGGCGGAGAGGTCGGCGTCGGCGAGCAGGTGGCGGATCATGACGCCACCTGCCCGGACGCCGCCTCGAGAATGCCGGGCAACGCGGCGACGAACTCGGCCGCCTGCTCGCTGGTCAGGATCAGCGGCGGAGCCAGCCGGACGCGGGTGGGCACCGCCGCGTTGACGAGGAAGCCCGCGGCCCGGGCCGCCGCCTCGAACGCCGGCGCCACCGGTTCGCGAAGGACGATCCCGAGCCAGAGTCCGGCGCCTTCGACCCGCGCCACGAGCGGATGCCCGAGGTCGGCTATCCCCGCCGCGAGCTGCGCGCCGACCCGCCGGACGTGGTCGAGAAGCCCGCCGGACTCGATCGTGTCGAGCACGGCGAGCGCCGCCGAGGCGGACACCGGGTTGCCGCCGAAGGTCGAGCCGTGCTGGCCGGGCCGCAGCAAGGCGGCGGCAGCGGCGGTTCGGGCCACGCACGCGCCGATCGGCAGGCCGCCGCCCAGCCCCTTCGCAAGCGTGACGACGTCCGGACGGACATCGCCGTCCTCCCGCTGGTAGGCGAACCAGGCGCCGGTCCGGCCGATCCCGCCCTGCACCTCGTCGAGAATCAGCAGCGCGCCGGTCTCGTCGCAGATCTTCCGGGCGGCGGCGAGGTAGCCCGGCGGCGGCGGGATCACGCCCGCCTCCCCCAACGTCGGTTCGAGGATCACCGCGGCGGTCCGGGTGCTGGCTCGGGCCCGCAGGGCGTCGAGGTCGCCGTACATCACGAACGTGACCGGTCCGGGCAACGGCGCGAACGGCTCGCGCTTCGGCGGGTTGCCGGTGACCGCCAGCGCACCCATGGTCCGCCCGTGGAATGCGTCGTGGCAGGCGATCACCTCGTCGCGGGGCACGCCGGCGACGGCGTGCTCCGCACCGTGGCGGCGGGCCAGTTTGAGGGCGCACTCGTTCGCCTCGGTACCGGAGTTGGCGAAGAACACCCTGCCTTCTCCGGTCGCCTCCAGCAGCTCCAGCAGCCGCTCGGCAAGCGCGATGCCGGGTTCGGTGAGATACAGGTTCGAGGTGTGGCCGAGAGTGCGCAGCTGCCGGGTCACGGCGTCCACGATCGCCGGATGGGCGTGTCCGAGCGCGTTGACCGCGATGCCGGCGAGCAGGTCGAGGTAACGCCGCCCGTCCGCATCCCACACCTCGGCGCCCTGGCCGCGCGAGAGCGCGAGCGGCGGGGTGCCGTAGTTGCCCATCATCGCGGCGTTCCACCGTTGCTGGAGCGCCGCGGTCCCGACTCCGGTCGCCAGCCCCGGCTCACGCGCGTTCATGGAGTCACCATCGTCCCGACGCCTTCGTCCGTCACGATCTCGAGCAGCAGGACGTGGGGTACCCGACCGTCCAGGACGTGCGCGGCGGGGACGCCCCCCTGCACGGCCCGCAGGCAAGCCTCCATCTTCGGCACCATGCCGCTGGCCAACGCCGGAAGCATCGACTCGAGCGCGGCGGCGTCGAGCGTGCTGATCACCTCGTCGGTGGAGGGCCAGTCCGCGTAGAGGCCTTCGACGTCGGTGAGGCAGACGAATTTCTCCGCGCCGAGCGCGACCGCGATCGCCGACGCGGCCGTGTCGGCGTTCACGTTGTAGATCTCACCGTCCGAACCGCGCGCCACGGTCGCGATCACCGGGATCTGGCCGGCCTCGAGCAGGGCGAGGACCGGGTCCGGGCGGACGGCGACGACATCACCGACCAGCCCGACGTCGACCGGAACCCCGTCGACCAGCGGCATGCGCTTCTCGGCGGTGAGCAGGTGCGCATCCTCGCCGGACAGGCCGATCGCGAACGGACCGTGCGCGTTCAGCGCGTTGACGACATCGCTGTTCACCTGGCCGACGAGCACCATCCGGACGACCTGCATCGTCTCCGGCGTGGTGACCCGGAAGCCGCCGGCGAACGTCGTGTCGACGCCGAGCCGGTCCAGATGGGCGGTGATCTGCGGGCCACCGCCGTGGACGACGACGGGCCGTAACCCCGCGTACCGCAGGAAGACGACGTCCTGGGCGAAAGCCTTGGCCAATTCGGGGCTCGTCATCGCGTTTCCGCCGTACTTGATCACGACGGTCTTGCCGTGGAAACGTTGCAACCACGGCAACGCCTCGACCAGCGTCTGAGTCCGGCCGAGTGCCGCGGCCAGCCTGCTCCCGGTGGCGGGCATCGCGGCCTGATCGGTCATGTCGTGTACTCCGAGTTCAGTTCGACGTAGGCCTGCGTCAAGTCCGTGGTCCAGACCCACGCGCTGGCGTCGCCCGCGTTCAACTCGACGGTGATGACGATGTCGCGGCCGCGCAGGTCGGCGTCCGCGGCGGTGGGCAGCGGGCTGCCGCCCGCGCACATCGGCACCCCGTTCATCGTCACCGCGACCTCGTCCGGGTCGAAGGCCGCCGCGCTCATGCCGAGCGCCGCGACGACCCGTCCCCAGTTCGGATCCGACCCGGCGAGCGCACATTTGACCAGGTCGTAGCGGCCGATCGTCCGGGCGGCGTCGAGCGCGTCGTCCTCGCTGGCGGCGCCGAACACCTCGATGGTGACCTGCTTCGAAGCTCCTTCGGCGTCGGAGATCATCTGCAGCGCCAGGCTCCGGCACGCCTCGACCACCGCGGCGGCCAGCTCGTCCTTCGGCGGCGCCACCCCGGACGCGCCGGAGGCGAGCAGCAGAACGGTGTCGTTCGTGCTGGTGCAGCCGTCCACGTCGATGCGGTCGAACGTCACGCGGGTGGCCGCCCGCAGCACCTCATCGAGGGTCGCCGGGGCGGCGACGGCGTCGGTGGTCAGGACGACGAGCATCGTCGCGAGCGACGGCGCCAGCATCGCCGCGCCCTTGGCCATCGCGCCGACCGACCAGCCGTCCCGCTCGACCAGCGCCTGCTTCGCGACCGTGTCGGTGGTCATGATCGCGGTCGCGGCGGCGGCCCCGCCGCCGACGGTCAGCCCGGCGGCCGCCACGTCGATCCCGGCAAGCAGCAGCGGCATCGCCACCGGGACCCCGATCACGCCGGTCTGGCAGACCGCCACGTCGGCAGCCGAAACCCCCACCGCCGCAGCGACTTTCTCGGCCGTGGTGTGCACGTCGGCGAAGCCCTGCGGTCCGGTGAACGCGTTCGCGGATCCCGAGTTCAGCACGACCGCACGCACCTCGCCGTCCCGGAGCACCTGCTTGCTCCAGGTGACGGCCGCCGCGACCACCCGGTTCCGGGTGAACACGCCCGCGGCCGCCGCCGACGGCCCGTCGTTCACCACCAGCGCCAGGTCAGGCTTACCGCTCGGTTTGAGCCCGGCGGTGACGCCGGCCGCCCGGAACCCCTTCGGGGCGGTGACGCTCAAGGGGAGACGCCGTTCACCGGCAGGCCGGCCGTCTCGTCGAACCCGAGGGCCAGGTTCAGGCACTGGATCGCCTGTCCCGCAGCGCCTTTCACCAGATTGTCCAGTGCGCTGGTGACGATCACCCGGCCGGCGCTGTCGTCGACGACGACCTGCAGCAGGCAGGTGTTGGCGCCCAGCGTCGCCGCGGTATGCGGCAGCTGGCCCTCCGGGAGCAGGTGGACGAACGGCTCGGCGGCGTAGACCGCGTCCAGCGCGGCCCGCAGTTCGGCCTCGGTCGCGGACGTCCGGGCCGTCACCGTCGCGAGGATGCCCCGCGGCATCGGCGCGAGCACCGGCGTGAAGCTGATGTCGACCGGTTGGCCGGCCGCCGCGGACAGGCCCTGCAGGATCTCCGCGGTGTGCTGATGGCGACCCGCCTTGTAGGGCGCGACGTCTCCCATGACCTGGGCCGAGGTGAAACTCGCGTTCGCCGTGCGGCCGGCACCCGAGCTTCCGGTGATCGAGGTCGCGGTGATGTCCGCCGGTTCGACGAGCCGAGCCGCCAGCAGCGGCGCGAGAGCCAATTCGACCGCCGTCGCGTGACAGCCGGGCGCGGCGATCCTCGTCGCGCCCTGCAGCTGCTCGCGTCGGCCCGGCAGTTCCGGCAAGCCGTACGGCCAGCTGCCCGCGTGCGGCGTGCCGTAGTAGTGCTCCCAGGCGACGGCATCTGCCAACCGGAAATCGGCTCCGAGGTCGACGATCGGCAGATCGGCCGGCAGCCCGGCGACCAGCGCCGCGCTCGTCCCGTGCGGCAACGCGAGGAACAGGGCGTCCGCCTCGGCGAGGACAGCCGGGTCGGTGTCGACGAACACCCGGTCCGCGTATCCGACGAGCTGCGGATGGAGCGACGTGACCGGCTGCCCGGCGTTGCTGGCCGCGGCCAACGCACCGACCGTGACCTCGGGATGCCCGTCGAGCAGGCGTACCAGCTCACCGCCGGCGTAGCCGCTGGCCCCTGCGATCGCGACCGTGACTCCCATGCCACATAACTATACGCATTGCTGTATTTCTATGCAACGTGGAGAAGGATCATCCGCGCAGCACCGCGCCGAGCTTCACGGCCTCCGCGATCGCGGCGTCCCGCCATCCGTTGACCTCTTCGCCGGACAGCGTGCGATCGCCCGCGCGGAAGGTCAGCGTGAAGGCCAGCGAACGTTGCCCGGCCGGCACCGGAGTGCCCCGGTAGAGGTCGAACAACGTCAGCGATTCGAGCGTGGGGCCGGCGCCGCGGCGTAGCGCTGCCTCGACTTCCGAGGCCGAGACCGCGTCCGGCACGATCAACGCGACGTCGACGAGGCCCGGCGGGTAGGTCGAAACCGGGTCGACCGACGGTAACGCCGCCTTCGCCGAGGCTTCGAAGAGCCGGTCGAGGGACCACTCGGCGGCGCAGGTGCGGGCCGGCAACTCCAGCCGTTCGAGCAACGCCGGATGCAGTTCTCCGGCGTGACCGATCAGCCGGTCCCCGACGAACAAGCCCGCGCAGCGCCCGGGGTGCCACGGCTCGTGCGGATCGGCCCGAACGTCGAGCCTGACGCCGACCACGTCGGCCGTCGCCACCACCGCGGCGACCGCGTCCGACCAGTCGACCGGCCGGCCCGATCCCCACCAACCGACGGGTTCGGCGAGGCCCGTCGCTACGACGGCAGCGCGCTCCGGCTGCTCGGGAAGCGAGGCGTCGAGCGCTGCCAACGTCGCCTCCGAGGGGCGGACGGCCGCGGGCGGCGGTGCGACGGGGGCCACCTTCGAGCGCGGCCGGAACACCAACCCGGTCTCGTACAGCGCGAGGTTGCGATGGCCCCTGGCGACGTTACGGCCGAGCGCGGAAAGCAGGCCCGGCAGCAGCGTCGTCCGCAACAACGACTCGTTCGCCGCGAGCGGGTTGACCAGCCGAACCGCGGGCCGGCGTGCGTCGTCGTCGGCCAGACCGAGCGGGTTGTCCGCGGTGAACGGGACGGTCTGGACTTCGACGAACCCTTCGGCGGCGAGGCACCGGGAGACCGCCCGGCGCTGCCGTTGAACCAAGGTCAAGCCCCGTCCGGTCGGCGCCTTGGGGATGCGCACCGGAAGCGTGTCGTACCCCTCGAGACGCAGCACCTCCTCGACCAGGTCGATCGAGGACGTGAGATCCGGCCGCCAGGGCGGCGGGACCACCGCGATCGGGTCGCCCCCGGAAAGGTTCGCCCCGACCTGAGTGAGCCGGTGCCGCACGACGTCCGCCGGTATCGACCGACCGCCCACCTGCCCGGGATAGCCGAGGGGCAGCTCGATCGTCGGGAGCGGGAATCGCAGGTCGACCTCGGTACAGGCCACCGCCTGACCCCCGCCGTACTCGACCAGGAGCGCCGCGGCGGCGGCCGCGGCGGCACCGCAGAGCGCCGGGTCCACCCCACGTTCGAAGCGACGCGACGCCTCGCTTCCCAGCCGATGCCGCCGGCTGGTGCGTGCGATGCCGACCGGGCCGAAGTGCGCCGCTTCGATCAGGACGTCGGCGGTCCCGGCGCCGATCTCGGTCACCATTCCGCCCATCACGCCGGCCAGCGCGATCGCGCCCGAGGAGTCGGCGATGACGAGATCCTCGGCGTCGAGCTCCCGCTCGGCGCCGTCCAGGGTGACCAGCTTCTCCCCCGGAGCCGCCCGCCGGACGGTGATCGGACCGGTGAGCTTGCCGGCGTCGAACGCGTGCAACGGCTGTCCCAGCTCGAACATCACGTAGTTCGTGACGTCGACCGCAAGCGAGATCGGCCGGACACCGACCCGCTCCAGACGCCGGCGCATCCAGGGCGGGGTCGGCGCCGCCGGATCGACCCCTTCGACCTGCAACGCGACGTAACGGTCGCATCCGTCGCGGTCGGCGAGCGTCACCTCGACCCCGTGCCGGACGTCGCCGGGCAGCACCCGGCCCCCCGGGTCGGAATACGGCAGGTCCAGGGCTATCGCGGTCTCCCGCGCGATGCCACGAACGGACAGGCAATAGCCCCGGTCCGGGGTCACCGCGATGTCGAGCACCTCGTCGTCGAGGTCGAGCACGTCGGCCGCGTCGTAACCGACCTCGATCCCGGGATAGGCAAGCGGGTCGAGCACCATGATGCCGGCGTGGTCGTCGCCAAGACCCAGCTCCCGCGCCGAGCAGATCATCCCGTCCGAGATGTGGCCGTACGTCTTGCGCGAGGCGATCTCGAAGCCCCCCGGCAGCACGGCGCCGGGCAGCGCGACGACGACCAGGTCGTCCACCGCGAAGTTGTCGGCACCACACACGATGCCGCGCGGTTCGCCGTTGCCGACGTCCACCTGGCACCAGCGGATCGTCTTCCCGTTGCGCTGCGGTTCCGGTTCGAATCCCAGGACCCTGCCGACGAGCAGGTTGTCGACGCCGAGCTGCTCGACGCGCTCGACCTCGAGGCCGACCGCGATCAAGGCGTCGGCGACCTCCCGTCCCCCGGCGGCCAGCGTCGGCAACACGTCCTTGAGCCAGGACAGCGGGACACGCATCAGCGCTCCCCTCCCAGGCCCGGGCCGAACGGCACCGTGAAGCGCACATCGCCGTCGATGACGTCCCGCAGGTCGGTGAGTCCGTTGCGGAACATCAACGCCCGTTCCAGACCCATCCCGAACGCGAACCCCGAGTACACCGCCGGGTCTACCCCGGCCGAACGGAGCACGTTCGGATGCACCATGCCGCAGCCCCCCCATTCGATCCAGCCCTCGGACGAACACGTGCGGCACGGCTCGGCCCCCGGCTCGGCGGAAGCACCCTGGCACGAGAAGCAGAGGAGGTCCACCTCGGCGGACGGCTCGGTGAACGGGAAGTAGTTGGGCCGCAGCCGGGTCCGTTGGCTCGGGCCGAAGAGCTCCCGGGCGAACGCATCCAACGTGCCGCGCAGATGTGCCATGGTCAGGCCCTTGTCGACCGCCAAGCCCTCAACCTGGCTGAAGACCGGCAGGTGCGTGGCATCGATGGCGTCGGCCCGGAAAGTGCGTCCCGGACAGATGACGTACACCGGAAGCTCCCGCGAGAGCAGCGACCGGACCTGCACCGGGCTGGTGTGCGTGCGCAACACCAGGTGGGCGTCGGCAGGTTCGAGGAACAGCGTGTCCTGCAGTTCGCGGGCCGGGTGATCGCCGCCGAAGTTGAGCGCGTCGAAGTTGAACCATTCGTGCTCGACCTCAGGGCCTTCGGCAACCTCCCAGCCCATCGCGACGAACACGTCGCAGATCCGGTCGGTGAGCGTCGACAGCGGATGGCGACCGCCGACCCGCCGGCGCACCGCGGGCAGCGAGACGTCGACGACCTCCTCGGCCAGCACCTGCTCGTCACGAAACCGCTGCAACACCGCACGTCGTTCGTCGTGGGCAACCGTCAGCTCCGCCACAGCCGCGTTGATCAGCTTGCCGGCGGCGGCCTTCTCGGCACCGGGCAGGCTGCCGATCTCGCGGTTCGCCAGGCGGACCGGCGAACGGTCGCCGAGGTGGGCGCTGCGGGCGGCGGCCAGCTCGTCCAGGTCCGCCGCCGCCCGGAAGGCCGCGGCGCCTTCCCGCACTGCGGCGGCGAGCGATTCGGGAGTAATCATCGGGAGTCAACCTTAAGGGGGTGGAGAGGCTCGACAACGCCGGCACGGCGGTTTCGCCCGCCTCGGCGACCTCCGTGGGTGACGACCGCGAGCTCGAAGCTTCGCGCTCAACCCCAGTACGTGGGCGCCCCGGCGGGCAACCTAAATCGGAATCGGGCGCCGCCGCCCGGCGCCCGGAGAACCGCGACCGTCCCGCCGTGGGCCTCGACGAGTCCGCGCACGATGTACAGCCCGAGACCGGTGCCACCGTGCCGGGAACGGCCCCGGTAGTACTTGGAGAACACCTGGTCGGCGATCGCCTCCGGCACGCCCAGCCCCTCGTCGTCGATGTCGACACTCGCTCCGGCCCGATCGCCGGTGATCGTCACCGTGACCCGTCCGGCACCGTGCCGCAACGCGTTTTCGATCAGGTTCGCGACGACCTGCTCGGTCTTGTCCGGATCCAACCACAGCGCGGGGAGCGTCCCGTTCACGACCAACTCGAAGCGGTCGGCCGGTTCGCCGCCCGCGACCCGACCGGCAAACGCCCGCCGGACGACCCCGGGCAGGTCGACGATCTGGCGGCGCAACTCCAGCCGTCCGGAGTCGATCCGGCTCACGTCGAGGAGCTCGACGATGAGCCGGGTGACCCGGTCCGCGTCGTTGTTGATCCACTCGAGCATCTGCCGCTTCTGCTCGTCGGTGAACCGGTCCCAGCGGGCGAGCATCGTCGCCGAGAAGCCCTTCACGCTGGTCAACGGCGCACGCAGCTCGTGCGCGACCGTCGAGACGAGATCCGAAAGCCGGCGTTCGAGCCGATCCCGGGCGCTGCCGTCGCGGAGGACGAGCACCACCCGCTCCAAGTCCCCGTCGGCGTCCCGGACGTACCGCGCGGTCAACAGGATCTGCACGCCGTCGGCACGGGTCAGCCGGCGTTCGGGGACGCGGACGATCGACCGCATGCGGCGGGCTCGGCGCTCGCAGCTCCACCACGAACGACCCGCCTCGTCGACGAGGGGGAACACCTCGCCGAACTGGGCGCCGACCAGCGCGTCGCGAGCGACGTCCAGCAGCACCGTGGCCGCGGTGTTGGCCGCCTCGATCGTCCCGTCCGGGGAGATGACGAGCACGGCGTCCGGAAGCAGGTCCACAAGGCCGTCGGTGAGCGCCTCCACGTTCACCATCCCGTTCCACTCACCGGTGCGCCCGACCGGGCGCACCGCGCTGGGCCTTCGCCGCGGCGTACAGGCACAACGCGGCGGCCACCGCGAGATTCAAACTCTCCGCCCGGCCGTGGATCGGAACGCGAACCACCGCGTCGGCGGCGGCGAGCGCGTCGGGCGGTAGTCCGTGCGCCTCGTTGCCGAACAGGAACGCGGTCGGCGCCGCGAGGTCGGCGGTGATCTCGTCGATGTCGACCGCGGCGGCCGCCCCGCCGTCCGCGGCGAGGACGCGCAACCCCCGCTCACGCAGCAGGGCGACCGCCTCGGCGAGGGTGCCGCTGCCGATCGGCAGGTGGAAGACGCTGCCGGTGCTCGCCCGCACGCACTTGCCGTTGTGGACGTCGACGCTGCCACCGCCGGGAGTCGCGGCGAACACGACGGCGTCCGCCCCGGCCGCGTCGGCGACCCGGACCACCGCCCCGGAGTTCCCCGGATCGCGCGGGTCGACGAGCACCGGAACGAGCTTCGCGCCCGGCCCGACCGCGTCGGCGACCGGCCGGTCCAACGCCGCCGCGACGCCCACCAGTCCCTGCGGGGTGACGGTCTCGGCGAGGCCGCCGAGTGCGCGATCCCCAACGACGGTCACCGGTATGCCGGCGACGAGATCCGGGTACGCGTCGCGCGCGGCCTCGGTCGCGAACAGTGCGGTCAACGCTCCTGCGGTCCGCGCCTCACGGACCGCCTGGGGACCTTCGACGAGAAACCGTCGCTCGGCCCGGCGAACCGCCGGCTTGCGCAGCCTCCGCGCGGCCGAGACGCCCCCGGGGAGATCCCGGGAGGCGTCGCGAGGACCAGCGTGTGCGCTCAGGCGGCCGGGGTGGGGGCGGGCTCGGCGGGCAGCGCGGCGCGGGCCACCTCGACCAGCGCGGTGAAAGCGGCCGCGTCGGTGACGGCGAGGTCGGCGAGCGCCTTGCGGTCGACCTCGACGCCCGCGGCCTTCAGGCCCTGGATCAGCCGGTTGTAGGTCAGGCCGTTCGCCCGGGACGCGGCGTTGATGCGCTGGATCCACAGCTGGCGGAACTCGCCCTTGCGCGCCCGGCGGTCGCGGTAGGCGTAGGTCATCGAGTGGAGGACCTGCTCCTTCGCCTTCCGGTAGAGGCGCGAGCGCTGGCCGCGGTAGCCGGAGGCGAGCTCCAGGGTGCTGCGGCGCTTCTTCTGCGCGTTGACGGCTCTCTTGACGCGTGCCATGGGTCGTGACTCCTGATGTCGTGGGGGAGCGGGTGGAGGTTCGGTCGAGCGGGACGACGGGCCGGTCAGCGACCCAGCAGGCGCTTGATCGCCTTCACGTCGTTCTTGGCGACAGCCGTGTCGCCCTCCAGGCGGCGGGTGCGCTCGGACGACTTGTGCTCGAGCAGGTGCCGGCGATTGGCGCGGGCGTGCATGATCTTGCCGGTCCCGGTGATCCGGAACCGCTTCGAAGCCCCGGAGTGGGTCTTGTTCTTCGGCATCTGCTCGTTCCTGTCTGATGTTCGGTTCTTCTGCGGCGGGCCGGGCGGATGCCCGGACCGCAAGGGTGGGTGACGTCGGGGACACTCCCGACGGTCAGGAGGCGGACTGCTGGCTGGACTCGGCGATCGGCTCGGCTGTCGCTGGCTCGGCCGGGGACACGGACTCGAATTCCGAGTGGGATTCCGAGTGGGATTCCGACTGGGATTCCGCCGCCTGTTCGGTGGGACGTGCGGCGTCCTGCCGAGCGGCCTTGGGGGGCGTCCGGTGCGGCGCGATGACCATCGTCATGTTGCGGCCGTCCTGCTTGGGCGAGGCCTCCACGACGCCGAGATCCTCGACTTCCTGGGCCAGGCGTTCGAGCAGCCGGTAGCCCAGCTCGGGCCGGGACTGTTCACGTCCGCGGAACATGATGGTGATCTTGACCTTGTCGCCCGCCTTCAGGAACCGGACGACATGACCCTTCTTGGTTTCGTAGTCGTGCGGGTCGATCTTCGGGCGGAGCTTCATCTCCTTGATGACCGTCAAGGTCTGGTTACGCCGGGCCTCCCGGGCCTTCTGCGCGGACTCGTACTTGAACTTGCCGTAGTCCATGATCTTGCAGACGGGCGGTCGGGCGGTGGGCGCGACCTCGACCAGGTCGAGATCCTCGTCCTCGGCGCGACGGAGAGCTTCGGCGATGCTGACGATGCCGATCTGCTCACCGCTGCTGCCGACGAGGCGGACCTCAGGGATGCGGATCCGGTCGTTGATGCGCAGCTCGTTCGTGATGTGTGGCCTCCGGTCGATCTCGTGGGTGAACGGTCGGGAATTTCACGACCTGCCGCACGGCGTACCGGGACGACGCCGACTGCCCGAGGATCTGCCTCGGGGCCGACATCGACCAGACCCGGCCGCCGCCCGGCGACTCGGGTGGGGCAACGCTCGGGGAGTTGCTCGAATTCCTGCCGTGCAGTGATTCGAGCCGCTTTCGAGGCGGCACCCGCTTGGCCTGTGCGAGGCAACGGGCGGACCGTCGACCGCACAGTGGTCGGCGAGCAGGATAGCAGCCGAACGGCCTGCGGCTATTCGACGATCTTGCTGATCGGAAGTTCCAGGATGTCGAACGCGCCAGCCGAGCGCAGCGCGGGGATCAACGTGTTCACGTCTCGCCGCGGCACCACCGACTCGACCGCGCGCCGGGTGGAATCGGCCAACGGCATGACGGTCGGCGATCCCAACGACGGCAGGATCTCCAGCACGGCGGGAAGATCCGCCTCCGACACGTTCAGCTTGAGCAGCACCTGACCCCGTGCTGCCAGCGCCGCCTTGAGCAGGACGACGATGTCCTCCATCGCGGCCCGCTTCGCCGGGTCCTCGTAAGCCTCCCGGTTGGCGATGAGTTCGGTCCGCGAGGTCAGCAGCGTCGCCAGGACGCGAAGCCCCGCCTTGCGTAACGACGATCCGGTCTCGGTGAGGTCGACGATCGCGTCGACGATGTCCGGGATCTTGGCCTCGGTCGCGCCCGCGCTAGGGAAGACCCGCGCCTTCACCCCGTGATCGGCGAGGTAGCTCGCGGTCAGGTTCGGCATCTCGGTCGAGATCCGGATTCCCTCGGGCAGATCCTCGACCTGCTGCCAGGGTGCGGCGTTCGGCACCGCGAGTACGACGTGCACCGGGTCGTCGGTCGCCCGTCCCCCGCCGAGCTCTCCCAGGCTGACCACGTCCGCGGCGGTCTCGGTGATCCAGTCGCGGCCCGAGATGCCGAGGTCGAAGATCCCTTGGCTGACGAAGACCGGGATTTCCTGCGGCCGCAGGAAACGGACCCGGTCGATCCGCGGGTCGGCGATCTTCGCGTGATAGTCCCGGTCGCTGCCCCGGACGACCGCGAGGTCGGCGGCCGAGAACAGGTCGAGGACCTGCTTCTCGAGCGAGCCCTTCGGGATGACGAGCGACAGCACGGATGTCCCCAGTTCGATCGGGTGGATTGTTCGACGAAACCTTCAGGTGAGGAGCTCGCCCTAAGCGTACGGCCCGGCGTCAACGAGTTTGGGCGGCCGCCACCTCGGGCGCCGCCTTTCGAATCCTTACCGAACCTGAACCGGAATGCGTCTTCGACCTTCACGTCCGGCGGCGATAAAAGTCCCCGGTCCGGCGAAACCGCCGGAAAGCCACGTCACCACCGCCGATCAGGCCGAGCCGCCTTCCGTCACCGTCAGGAGCCACCGTGAACCGCATCACCCGTACCTGGGCCGGAGTCTTCACGAACCGCGTCACCCCTACCTTGGCCGGGCTCGCCGCGTCCGCCGTCGTCGGCGCGCCGCTGTTGCTGGGCGCGGCGCCCGCGTCGGCAGCCCCACGGCCGGCCTCCCCCACGCCACGGACCAGCGTCGCCGCGCAGGACGCGCTTGCCCGCATCCAGGCGAACTCCTACACCGAGATCGACCGCCGGCTCGCGGCGCTGAACGCCGCCATCCCGGCGGTCGCGGCGAACCGGGCGATCAGCCCGGCCGACAAGGCCACGCTCACCGGCACGCTGACCGCCGACGTCTCGGGGCTGACCGGGTTGCGTCAGACCATCGCGGCGGACACCACGGTCGCCACGGCGACCGCCGACCACCAGAAGATATTCACCGGCTACCGCGTCTACGCCCTCGCGTTGCCGCAGGTTCGGTTCGCGGCCGCAGCGGACGGCATCACCGGCAGCGTCCTCCCGGCGCTGACCGATGCCCAACATGCACTGCAGGAGCTGCTGGCCGGGGCCGGCGGTGGCAAGAACACCCCGGCAGTCCAGGCGAAGATGGCCGACCTGGCGAACCAGCTGACCACGATCAGCACCGACACGGCCGGGCTCGCCGCGACCGTGCTGGCGTACACGCCGGCCGACTACGACGCCAACCATGCGCTGCTCGCCCCGTCCCGGTCGAAGCTCGCCGCGGCCCGCACCGCGATCGGCGCCGCCCGGGCCGACATCGCCTCGGTGAAGGCGGCGCTCGGATGACGCGGCTGGCGTTCGGGCTGGTCGCGGTGGCCCTGGTTGCCGGATGCGGGCAAGCCGCCGACCACGGATCGCGGAAGGCGGCGCCGACGGGCGTGATCACGCCGGCTCCGACGTCGACCGTCCCAGCGCGGGGGGCTGCTCCCGCTGCCGGAACGGCTACCGGGACGTCGCGGGTCGATGCGGACCTGAAGTCCGTCGACGCCGCGTTGTCGCAGGTGGACTCCGACCTCTCGGCGGGTGACTCGGCCCGCGCCCAGAACGACGACAACTGAACACCCTCCGATTGGCTGGCATTCGCCCGGCCTCACCCGGCTGACTCGCCCCACCCGGCCAGCCGCGGCCGGTTCGCCGCACCGGTTCGCCGCGCACCCCACCAACTCCGGTTTGTGGCCCTCCCACCCCGGCGTGTCGTGGGCGATTTCCCGGAGGGACGCGGCAGGGAACCGGAGGCACCGGGGCAGAAGCCGGAGGCGCGGGGCAGAAGCCGGAGGCGCGCGGCAGGGGGCTGGCGAGATGCCGCAAGGTGCCTACAGTCCGGGGCGCGCTCGGCGTTCGTCGAGGGCCCGAAGCGCGATCGCCGTCTCCAACGCCGCGCGGGTCGCCTCCCGTCCTTTGTCCTCGCGGCTGCCCGGCAGGCCGGAACGGTCGCGTGCCTGCGCCTCGGTGTCGCAGGTAAGCAAACCGAAACCGACCGGTACGCCGGTGTCGAGCGCAACCCTGGTGAGCCCGTCCGTCGCCGCGGCGCAGACGTACTCGAAATGCGGCGTGTCACCGCGGAGCACCAGGCCGAGTGCGACGACCGCGTCGTGCCGCGCGGCCAGGGCCCGGCCCATAACCGGGAGCTCGAACGCTCCGGCGACCCGCACGACGGTCGGGTCGGCCACCCCGGCCTCGTCGGCGGCCGCAAGCGCGCCGGCCAGCAGCGCGTCGGTCAACTCGGCGTACCAGCGGGTGGCGACGATCGCGAGCTGCAGCCCCGACGCGTCGATCCGGCCCTCGGTCGGCGCTCCGGTGCGGCTCATGCGTCCCCTTCGACGATGCTGCCCGGCAACGACGGAAGTCCAGGTAGGTCATGGCCCATCCGGTCCCGCTTGGTCGTCAGATAGCTCAGGTTCTCCGGGTTGACGTGGACGGGCAACGGCACCCGCTCGACGATCTCGAGCCCGTAACCCTCCAGGCCGGCCCGCTTGTCGGGGTTGTTCGTCAGCAGCCGCATGGTTCGAATCCCCAGGTCGACGAGGATCTGGGCTCCCGTGCCGTAGTCCCGCGCGTCCGCCGGCAAGCCCAGGTTCAGGTTCGCGTCGACGGTGTCGACTCCGGAATCCTGCAGCTGGTACGCCTGCAGTTTGTGCAGCAGGCCGATGCCGCGTCCCTCGTGGCCCCGGATGTAGAGCACGACCCCGCGCCCCTCCGCGGCCACCACCGCGAGCGAGGCGTCGAGTTGCGGACCGCAGTCGCACCGATGCGAACCGAACACGTCACCGGTCAGGCATTCCGAGTGCACCCGGACCAGCACCCGCTCCCCGTCCCCGATATCGCCCCGGACCAGGGCTATGTGCTCCCGGTGTTCGAGGTCGCTGCGGTAGCCGATCGCCTTGAACTCACCGTGCGCGGTGGGGATCCGGGCCTGGGCGACCGCGTGCACCTGCTTCTCGAACCGCCGTCGGTAGGCCACCAGGTCGGCGATCGTGATGAGAACCAGGTCATGCTCGGCCGCGAACGTCTCGAGTTCCTCCCGGCGGGCCATATCGCCTTCGTCCTTCTGCGACACGATCTCGCAGAGGACGCCGGCCGGCCTCAGCCCGGCCATCCGAGCCAGGTCGACGGCGGCCTCGGTGTGGCCGGGACGCCGCAGCACCCCACCCGGCTTGGCCCGCAGGGGCACCACGTGACCCGGCCGGCTGAGGTCGGAGGCCTGCGCGTCGGGATCGGCGAGCAGCCGAATCGTCAACGCGCGGTCGGTTGCCGAGATACCGGTGCTGACGCCTTCCCGGGCGTCGACCGTGACCGTGTACGCGGTGCCCCGCTTGTCCTGGTTCGTGTGGAACATCGGCGGAAGGTCCAACCGGTCGCAGTCGTCCTCCTCCAACGGCACGCAGATGTAGCCGGAGGTGTAGCGGACCATGAAACTGACCAGCTCCGGGGTGGCCTTCTCGGCCGCGAAGATCAGATCGCCCTCGTTCTCCCGATCGGCGTCGTCGGTGACCACGACCGCCTTGCCCTCGGCGATCGCGGCGACGGCGCGCTCGATCGCCGCGAAAGGCGATTCCGCGGGAGGTGACCCGCGGTGCGAATGGACGTGCGGCCCGCGCGGCGGGAAGGCCCCGGCAGCGGACGTCACGCGGTCACCTCCGGCGCGGCGGGGAACCGGCCCGCCAGCAGCCGTTCGGTGTACTTCGCCAGCACATCCACCTCCAGGTTGACCTGCTCTCCCGGCCCTTTACGGCCAAGGGTCGTCCGAGCCAGTGTCTCCGGGATGAGGCTGACGCTGAAGCCGTCATCGCGGGCGTCGGTGACGGTGAGCGAGACGCCGTCGACGGTGATCGAGCCTTTCTCGACCACGTAACGGGTCAGCGCAGGGGGCATCGAGACGTCGACGACCGTCCAGTGCTCGTCAGGAAGCCGGCGCTCGATCGTGCCGACCCCGTCGACGTGCCCTTGGACGAGGTGGCCGCCCAGCCGGTCGGCGAGCCGGAGCGGGCGTTCGACGTTGACCGGATCGCCGACGCGCAGCGACCCGAGCGCGGAACGATCGAGCGACTCCCGCATCACGTCGACGGCGAAGAACGCCCGGTCGCCGGCGACGTCCCAGGAAGTGACGGTCAGGCACACGCCGTTCACCGCGTACGAGTCGCCGATCCGGGCCTCCGCGAGCAGGTCCGCCGAGACCAAGACAGCGAGCCGGGCGGCACTGCCCAGGTCCTCGATGGCGGCCACCGAGCCCAATTCCTCGACGATGCCGGTGAACACCTCAGCCTCCCACGGACGGCCGGCGAGCATGCTCCGCCGGGCCGCGAACGGCCGGGTGCAGGGTCAGTCGCAGGTCCGGCCCGATCCGGCGCACGTCGTGCAGAGTGAACCGCCGGGCATCGGCGATCGTCGGGAACGCGGCGGTGACGACCGCGGCGCTACCCGCCCCGAGGACGGCCGGGGCCAGGTACGCGACGACCTCGTCGACCAGACCGGCCGCGAGATACGCCCCCGCCACCGTCGGACCGCCCTCGACCAGCAGGTGCCGTACGTCGTGCTCGTCGAACAGCGTCCGCGCCAACGCGTCCAGATCGCCGCCGTACCGAAGGGCGGGCGCGGCGGAATCGAGGACCCGGGCCGACGCGGGGATTCGACCACGACGATCGAGGACCACCCGCAACGGGGTGCGTGGCTCGGGGACGCCGCGGACGGTGAGACGGGGGTCGTCGGCCACCACGGTCCCCGACCCGACGACGATCGCGTCGACCCGGGCACGCAGGTGGTGCGCGTCCGCCCGCGCGTCGGGCGACGTGATCCACTGCGAGCTGCCATCCGCCGCCGCGGCTCGACCGTCGAGCGAGGAGGCGAGTTTCAACGTCGTCCAGGGCGTGCCACGCACCGACGCCGTCGCCCAGGGCCGGTGCAACTCGAATCCCTCGGCCTCCAGCAAGCCGGCCACCACCTCGACACCCCGGGCGGCGAGGTACCGTCCGCCACCCGCGTACTTCGGTATCGGGTCGGCGACGGCATACACCGCCCGCACGACGCCGGCGGCCGCCACTGCCTGGGCGCAGGGTCCGGTCCGTCCGGTGCCGTTGCACGGTTCGAGCGTGCTCACCACGGTTCCGCCGACGGCTCGCGCGCCGGCCTGCGCCAGCGCGACGACCTCCGCGTGCCGGCCCGGCCGGGCACCGTGCGGTTCGGTCCGACCGGCGCCGACCACCTCGCCCGCAGAGTCCAGGACCACCGCGCCGACGCACGGGTTGGAGCCGCAGGAGCCCAGCCCGCCGGCGGCGAGGTCGAGCGCCAGGCGCATGGCGGAGGCGTAGTCCTCCCTCGTCCGTGCGAGCGCCTGGCTCATCATCCGTCCGTTCCGACGCGGTACTCGGCCTTGCTCACGCCCTGCGAGAACCCGCTCGAGGTTTCGCTCCGACTTTTCGACAATCTTGACACGCGGCTTGTTCCACCAGACGCCAGTGGTCGGATCGGGGACCGCCTCCGTGGCCGGGTGGGCAACGAAGGGCGGACATCCGGCCCGCCACGTTCACCCCGCCGCACGGGCATGTCCAAAATGCTGGCCGTGTCCTGATTCGCCAGGCAGACTGGCGCCGTGCAGCGGGGTGTGGTGCGGCTCGGCGGTTGGACCGGCGCCGTCGCGATGGTCGGCGTCGCGGTCGTGCTCGGCTTGGGCGCCCCCGCGACCGCCGGCCAGGTCGCCGACACGAGCCAGCCGAAGACCTGGTCGTTCACGCAGGCCCAGGTGGGCGACGCCCAGCAACGCGGTTTCGGCGGCAAGGGAGTCGTGATCGCCGTCGTCGACGGTTTCGTCGACGAAACGCACCCGGACTTCCGGGTCGATCCTGGTGGTCCCGGCACCGCGTCACGGGTGACGACCGGCGCCAACTGCCGGACCGGAAGCTGCGTGCGGGGCAGTGCTCCCCCGGACGGGTGCGGTCACGGCACCCACGTCGCCGGAACGATCGCCGGCGCTACCTACGGCATCGCGCCGCAGGCCACGATCCTGCCGGTCACCGTCCTCGCGCAGGACACGAACGGTTCGTGCAGCGGCAGCCCGGAAGCGGTCGCCGCCGGAATCATCTGGGCGGCGAACCACGGCGCTGCGATCATCAACGTCTCACTCGGTGACACGAACGGTCCGGCGCTGCTGCAGGGGCCGGCCGTGACCGCCGCCGTCCGGGCCGCGGCGAACACCGGCGCCCTGGTCGTCGCGGCCGCCGGCAACAACGGGAACTCGGCGGGCGCCCCGAACTACGGCTCCAACGCGTTGATCGTCGCCGCGACCGGGCCGGACGGGCAGCTCGCGTCGTACAGCAACCGGGGTTTCCACGTCGAACTCGCGGCTCCGGGCGGCGATGCGGGAAGCGCCTCCTGCTCGCCCGAAACCTGCATCGCGTCCACCTGGCTCGATCACGGTTTCGCGTTGCTGTCGGGAACCTCGATGGCGGCCCCGGTCGTGTCGGGCACCGCGGCTTTGATGCTTGCCGCGAACCCGCGGCTGTCGCGGACCGGCCTGATGTCCGCGTTGGAGTCGACCGCCGTCCCGCTGCCCGGCACTACCGCGGGGCTGGTCGACGTGAACGCGGCGGTCAGCGACGCGCTGGGCATCGCGCCGGCCGACTCGTCGTCCGCGCCCACCCCCTCGTCGAGCCCGACGAAGCTGGTCGTCCCGGCCAGCCGGATGCCCGCGGTACCGACCGCCTCGCCCGGCGGCGGGCACGACGGGCCCGACGGGCCCTGGCAGGTCGCGTTGCTACTCGTGATCGCGATGGGTATCGCCAGCGGCGCCGCGCTGATGAACCGTTCGAGCTGATTCGGCGCTGGCCCGCAGCGCGGCCACGGCCGCGGCCGGGTCCGCCGCGCCGTAGACCGCCGACCCAGCGACGAACATGTCGGCTCCCGCTTCCGCACAGGCCTCGATGGTGTCCGCGCCGACCCCGCCGTCGACCTGCAGCCACAGTTCGAGTCCACGCCGATCCAGCTCCCGCCGGGCAGCGCGGACCTTCGGCAGCTGTTCGACGAGGAATCGCTGGCCGCCGAACCCCGGCTCGACGGTCATGATCAGCAACATGTCGAAGCCGCCGAGGATGTCGAGATAGGACTCCAGCGACGTCGCGGGCTTCAGCGCCAGCCCGGCGCGCGCGCCGGCGGCCCGGATGTCACGGGCGCACGTGATCGGATCCGCCGCCGCCTCCACGTGCAGGGTGACGCTGCCGGCGCCCGCCTCGGCGTACCTCGGCGCCCACCGGTCGGGGTCGTCGATCATCAAATGGCAGTCGAGCGGGGTCCGGGTCGCCTTGTGCAGGCTCTCGACCACCGGCAGGCCCAGGGTCAGGTTCGGGACGAAGTGCTGATCCATCACGTCGACGTGCAACCAGTCGGCGTCGCCCACCGCGGCCGCCTCCTCCGCGAGACGGGCGAAGTCCGCGGAGAGGATCGACGGGGCGATACGAACGCGGCTCATCCGCGTCAGGGTAGTGGTCGGCCCCGGCGGCGTAGCAGGGTCATGCTCATCGCGTCCGTACCGTGGCGGTGCGGCCAGAGTTGCAGCCGCCGGCGGCCGGTGTCGCCGGCCCGGGCCGACGCGTCGAGTCCGAGCAGCCCGGGCACGTCGAGCACGTCGAACCCGGCCCGTCGTTCCGGTTCGACGACCGCCTCGTCGAGATGCGGCGAGCAGACCACGTAGGCGACCAGCCCGCCGGGCCGGACCAGCTCGAGCGCCGAGGCGAGCAGCGCGTGCTGCAACGGCACCAGATCCGCCAGGTCGGCCGGCCTGCGCCGCCACCGCGCCTCCGGCCTGCGCCGTAGTGCACCGAGCCCGGTGCAGGGGGCGTCGAGCAGCACCGCCTCCGCGGAGCCGGGCGCGAACGGGGGCTGCCGGCCGTCGGAAACGACCACCGCCGCAACACCGCTGCCGCGCACCAGCCGCGCCCGGTGCGGCCGCACGTCGGCGGCGATCACGTCGCGCCGCCCGGATTCGAGCGCGGCCAGCAGCGCCGCCTTGCCACCCGGCCCGGCCGCCAGGTCCAGGATCGGGCCGGCGGCCGGCGGCGGCGCGAGGAGTTCGTCGGCGTACAGCCGGCCAGCCGCGACGCCCGCCGGCGACAGTGCTCGGTGCAACGCCAGTGCACAAAGCTGGCTGCCCTCGTCCTGCACGCGGGCCGCTCCACTGCGCACGCTCGGCAGCTGCCCGGGGTCACCGCCGGCGTCGAGGTAGACGGCGTACGGGCTGAGCTGGCTGGCCCGGCCCCCGCTCTCCACCGCCAGCTCGTCGGCGGTGAGCCGCCCGGGGAGCGCGACCAGGTGCACGGTGGGGCGGGCGTCGTCGGCGGCCAGCGCGACCGCCGTCTCGGCCAGATCGCCGCCGAGCGCGTCGTGGTAGGCGCCGACGATCCATCGCGGGTGCGCCGTCTGCACGGCGAGCCGGTCCAGTGGGTCGGCCAGCTCCGCCACGCCCAGCGGATCCGGACGGTCCATCGCCGTCGCGACCTTTCGGAGCACCGCGTTGACCAGGCCATGTACCCGGTTCGGCACCAGCGCCACCGTCTGGGCCACCGCCGCGTAGACCGGGACCCGGGTCCGCCACAACTGGTACGCCCCGAGGCGGAGCGCGGCCCGTACCTCCGGGTCGAGATCCGCCAGCGGACGATTCAGGTGCGGCGTGAGCAGGCGATCGAGCGTGCCCTGTGCCCGCAGCGTGCCGTAGGTGAGCTCGGTCGCAAACGCCCGGTCCCGGACGGGGAGCCTGCTGGTCCGCAGCAGCCGGGGCAACGTGAGGTTCGCATAGGCGTGGGTGACGTCGACCGCGACGAGGATCTCCAGGGCGATCTCACGCGGGCTCTGTTCAGCCACGATCGGGCGCGGCCGGGTCGGAGCCGAACCGGTCCCCCGGCGCCGGACGGGCTCCACGTGCCCAGGCCCGGGCGTCCAACGGGGGCTTGCCGGCCGGCTGCACGGTCCCGAGACGGACGTCACCCGAGCCGGTGCCGACGAGGTCGCCCGCCAGGGCGCCGGGCGCCAGGGATGTCGTTCCGGTTCGGGTCACCGGACCGAGCTTGATCCGCTCACCTCGCCAGGTCGTCCACGCGCCGGGGGCAGGGGTGCAGGCCCGGATCTGCCGGTCGATCGCGACCGCCGAACGACTCCAATCGACCTCGGCGTCAGCCGTGGTGATCTTCGGGGCGACGCTGACGCCTTCGGCGGGTTGCGGTTCGGCGCGGATCGTGCCGTCCTCCAACGCGTCGAGGGTGGCGACGAGCAGGTGCGCGCCGGCGTCGGCGAGCCGGTCGAGCAGTTCCCCTGCGGTGTCGTGCGGACGGATCGCCTCGGTGAGGACGCCGAACGTCGGTCCGGTGTCCATCCCGGCCTCGATCCGGAACGTGGTCGCCCCGGTGAGGTCGTCACCGTGCCAGATCGCGTGCTGCACGGGCGCCGCGCCCCGCCAGGCGGGAAGCAGCGAGAAGTGCAGGTTGACCCAACCCAACGGCGGGATGTCGAGCACCGAGACCGGCAGCAGAGCGCCGTAGGCGACCACCGGGCAACAGTCCGGGCGCAGCTCGGCGAGCAGCTCGGCGAAGCCGGGCGCCCGGGGACTCGCCGGCGTCAGCACCGGCACCCCGTGCTCGGTCGCCACCTCCTTCACCGGGCTTGCCGCGAGAGTACGGCCCCGGCCGGCTCGTGCGTCGGGCCTCGTGACGACCGCGACCACCTCGTGCCGTTCCGCGGCGAGCAGTGCCCGCAACGAGGGCACCGCCACCGCGGGGGTTCCGGCGAACACGAGTCTCACGGCCCGCGAGTCTAGGCGGGCGACGCGGAGGCCAGCGGCCGGCGCTAGACCGCCTCCGCGTTCGAAACCTCGAGCTCGGACCCCGATCAGAGCAGGACGAGTGGATCGAGCTGCACGCGGACCGGACCGTCCTCCTTGCGCGCCGAGCGGATCGCGGCCACCGCCCGCAACGCGGCCGCCAACCCGCCTCCGTCGGCGCGCTCGACTCGAACGAGCAACCGTTCGCGGTCGCCGTCCCCGGCCGGCACCGGGCCGAGGATCTCGGCGCCGGCCGGCTGCTCGAACAGGTCGACGAACGCTGCCAGCACGGCCCGCTCCCCCTCCAAGGAGGCCATGCGGACCGCCGGCGGGAACCGCAGTAGCTCGCGCTCGTCGAGTTCTCGTTCCGCGTGGCCGAGCGGATCCCAACGAACGAGCGCCTGCACGGCGGGCGGAGACGCGTCGGCCACCAGGACGACCGGTGCGCGCGGAGCCGCGAGCGCGGCGGCAGCCAGCCAGCGACGAAGCGCCTCCTCTCCGGCCCGCAGATCGGCACGCCCCAGCAACGACCATCCGTCCAGCAGCAGCACAGCCGAATAGCCCGGCCCCGCCGGAACCGGCTCGGCACCCGGCGTGGCGACGACCACCGCCGGACCGGCGTCCACCGAAGCCAGCACGTGCTCGCCGCCCGACGTCCGGACCGGAACCCCCGGCAACGCCCGCCCGATCTCCTCGGCGGTCCGCCGTTCGCCGAACGTGACGGCTCGAAACTGGTCCGATCCGCAGGTCGCGCACCGCTCCCCGGACTGCGGGCGTCCGCACCACCGGCAAGCCGGGACGGCATGTGACGAGGCGAGCGCGAGTGGGCCACCGCAGTGCCCGCACCGGGCCGGGGTACGGCACCGCGCGCAAGCCAACGCCGGCAGGTAGCCACGCCGGGGTACCTGGACGAGCACCGGTCCGGTCCGCAGGGCGTCCCGCGCGGTTCGCCAGGCCAGGCTCGGCAACCGCGCCGTCCGCGCCGCGGCGTCCCGTTCCTGTTCCCGGTCGTCACCCGCCACGGCGACCCTCGGCGCGACCTCCCGCACGGCCTCCCGGGTCGCGACGAGGGGCCGTGCCCAGCCGGTCCGCAACAACTGTTCGGCCTCGCAGGTCACCGCATGCCCACCCAGGACCAGCGCGGCGTGGGCGAGGTGCGCGCGCAGCAACGCGACGTCACGGGCGTGGGCGTACGGACTGCGCGGTTCGGCGTGCAGGTCGTCGCCGTCGTCCCAGACCACGATCAGGCCGAGATCGACGACCGGCGCGTACACGGCCGCGCGGGTGCCGACGACGACCCGGGCCTGACCCCGGCGCACGGCCAGGAAGCGTCGATAACGCTCGGCAGGTCCGGCGTCGGCCTGCAGCGCCAACGCCTCCGGGATGGCCTCCGTCACGCGGGCGACGTCACGCGCGTCCGGCACCACGATCAACGCGCCCCGGTCACCGACGGCGCTGACCATGGCCGCCGCTTCGACCGGCCACCGCTTCCCCGGTAACGCTGCCCACACCGCCCGGGGCGCCCTCCCGCCGCGGAGCGCCGCGAGGAACGAGGGGCCCCCGACATACCGCGCGAGGTCCGCTCCGAGCGGTTCGGTCTCCGGCTTTCCGCCGCCCGGCACCGGCGTGTCGGGGGCGGTTTCCCGGAGCACCGACGACGAGCGCACCGGCGACTCGTTCTCGGCACCGGCGTGCCGGGGTGGCACGGCCAGCCGCACCACGTCGGCCATCGAACCGGCCCATCGGTCGGCGACCGCTCGGGCGAGTTCGGCCACCTCGGGTGCGAGTACCCGCTCCGGGGACACCAGCTTCGCCAGGTACGCGAGCCGCCCCTCGTGGTCGCTCCCGGCACGCCGCTGCAGGACGTACCCGTCGACCAGCCGGCCGGCGAAGCGGACCCGGACCCGGCATCCGGGTAGGCAGGCCGCCGCGTCGGCGGCCGGGACGAGGTAGTCGAAAGGGCGGTCCAGGTGCGCGAGCGGGGTGTCGACGAGAACCCGGGCGACCGGGTCGACCTCGGCCGGAACCGGCACGCCCCGCGACGCGGCGCGGCGGGCGGGCGTGGCCAGGCGGCTACCCGAACGTGACCTCATGGGGGCGCTCACCGCCCATGCCTACCAGGCGCCGGCGACGACTGTCGCCGGGCGACCGCCGCTTGGTGCGGGCGCCGGTCCCCGGACGTCCGGGGTCAGCCCGCGGCGGCCTTCAGCGCCTGGGCTCGGTCGGTCGATTCCCAGCTGAACTCGCGGTCGTTACGACCGAAGTGGCCGTAGGCCGCGGTCGGGGCGTAGATCGGCCGGAGCAGGTCCAGGTCGCGGATGATCGCAGCCGGACGGAGGTCGAAAACGGCGAGCACGGCGTCCTGGATCTCGGCGTCCGGGATGACGCCGGTACCGAACGTCTCGACGAACAGGCCTACCGGGTGCGCCTTGCCGATCGCGTACGCGACCTGAACCTCGCACCGCGACGCGAGCCCGGCGGCGACGACGTTCTTGGCGACCCAGCGCATCGCGTAGGCGGCGCTGCGGTCGACCTTCGACGGATCCTTGCCGGAGAACGCGCCTCCGCCGTGCCGGGCCATCCCTCCGTAGGTGTCGACGATGATCTTGCGGCCGGTCAGGCCGGCGTCGCCCATCGGGCCACCGATCTCGAACCGGCCGGTCGGGTTGACGAGCAGGCGGAAGCCGGCGGTGTCGATGTCCAGGCCGGCGATCTCGGGCTCCACCACGTGCTCGCGCACGTCGGGGGTGAGCAGCGTGTCGAGGTCGATGTCCGCGGCGTGCTGGGAGGAGACGACGACGGTGTCCAGGCGAACCGCCTTGTGGTCGACGTATTCGATCGTCACCTGGGTCTTGCCGTCGGGCCGCAGGTAGCCGACCGTGCCGTCCTTGCGGACCGCCGAGAGCCGGCGCGCCAGGCGATGCGCGAGAGCGATCGGCAACGGCATCAGCTCGGGCGTGTCGTCGCAGGCGTAGCCGAACATGAGGCCCTGATCGCCGGCGCCCTGGCGGTCCAGCGCGTCCTCGACGGACTCGCCGGTCCGGGCCTCGTGCGCGGTGTCGACGCCCTGGGCGATGTCCGGGCTCTGCGCGCCGATCGACACGCTCACCCCGCAGGACGCGCCGTCGAAGCCCTTCTTCGACGAGTCGTAGCCGATCTCCAGGATCTTCTGGCGCACCAGCCCGGCGATGTCGACGTAGGTCTCGGTGCGCACCTCGCCGGCGACGTGCACCTGGCCGGTGGTGATCAGCGTTTCGACGGCGACCCGGCTTCGCGTGTCGTCCTTGAGCATCGCGTCGAGGATCGTGTCGCTGATCTGGTCGGCGATCTTGTCCGGATGTCCCTCGGTGACGGACTCGGACGTGAAGAGGCGGCTGGCCACAAGACTCCCTCGGGGTTTCCGGCTGGGCTTTCCGGGATCGGGCTTTCCGGATTGGCTCCGGCGCGTCACGCGCGAACGGCGCGGCGCTTCGTCCGCGCGATTCTAACCGCTGCGGTCGGGTATCCACCGACGGCACGACATTCCCGCCCGACCGCGGCGTGGCAAGGCACACTCTCGTAGGTGACGTCGGAACGGTTGACCTTCGGCTGGGGCTGGCACCAGGCGCGGCTACGCGCGGCCAAGTCGTACTGGATCGTCACCACCGGTCCGGACGGGGCGCCGCACGCCGCGCCGGTGTGGGGAGTGTGGAGCGAGGGCGGTCTGTGGTTCTCCACCAGCGGCACGTCGCGGAAGGCCCGGAACCTCCAGCGCGACCCCCGGGTCGTCGTCCACCTCGACTCGAGCGACGACGTGGTGATGATCGAAGGGACCGCCGAGGTCGTCACCGGCGGTGAGGCCCTGGGGCGTGCCCGGCACGAATACGCGACGAAGTACGCGCTGACCGACGGGGATGCCGCCGACCTCACCGGCGTTCCGGCGGCGCCGGTCTTCCGGGTCCGCCCGCGGCTGGCACACACGTGGTTGGAACCGGCGTTCCCGCAGACGATGGCGCGCTGGCGGTTCGAGGACGGCGGCGACCCGGTGTTCGAGCCGAACTCCTACGGCTGAGGCCGGTCCGCCGGCGCCGGTCGAACCGGCCTACGGACAGTCGACGGCGGCGTCGAGCCGGACGGCGACGGCGTCCCACACCTCGTGGGCGAGCAGGTCCTTCGACGTCGAGGGGACGACCCGCTCGTAGCCGTCCGAGCCGAGGATCGTGGCGGCGTTGTCCTCGACCTCGAACCCGAGGCCGTCGCCGACCCGGTTGACGACGAGCAGTTCGCAGCCTTTCCGCGCCAACTTCGCGCGGCCGTTGGCCAGGACGTCGTCGGTCTCCGCGGCGAAGCCGACGACGACGGTGGCCCGGCCCGGGACGTCCTGCCCGGACAGTTCGGCGAGGACGTCGGGGTTGCGGACCAGCTCGATCGAGGAAGGTTCCTGCGGCGAGCCTTTCTTCAGCTTCGACGTGCTGCACCGGGACGGCCGGAAGTCGGCGACCGCCGCGGCCATGACGACCGCGTCGGCCCCTGCCGCGGCCTCCAACGTCGCGCTTCGCAGGTCCTGCGCGGACCGCACCGGGACGACCTTGACCCCGGCCGGCTCGGCGACCGAAAGATTCGCCGCGACCAGCGCCACTTCGGCGCCCCGCGCGACCGCCGCCCGCGCCAACGCGACGCCCTGCCGGCCGGAGGACCGGTTGCCGAGGAACCGCACCGGATCGACGTCCTCCCGGGTGCCGCCGGAGGTGACGACGACCCGGCGGCCACGCAGGTCGGCGGGCAGGCCGCCGCGGGCGAGCACCGCCCGGGCGACCGCGGCGATCTCGACCGGGTCGGGGAGCCGGCCGGGACCGGAGTCGGAGCCGGTGAGCCGGCCGTCGGCCGGATCGAGCACGATCGCGCCATACGAACGCAGCGTCGCGACGTTCGCCGCCGTCGCCGGGTGCTGCCACATCTCCGTGTGCATCGCGGGCGCGTAGAGGACCGGACATCGGGCGGTGAGCAGCGTCCCGGTCAACAGGTCGTCCGCCCGGCCGTGTGCGGCCCGGGCGAGCAGATCGGCGGTCGCCGGGACGACCAGGACCAGGTCGGCCTGCTGGCCCAGCCGCACGTGTGGCACTTCGTGGACGTCAGCCCAGACCTCGGTGTGCACCGGATGCCCGGACAACGCGGCGAAGGTCGGAGCACCGACGAACTCGAGGGCGGACGCGGTCGGGACGACGGTCACGTCGTGCCCGGACTCGGTCAGCGCCCGCAACACCTCGACAGCCTTGTACGCGGCGATGCCGCCGGCGACGCCGAGCACGACCCGGGGCTTGCGATCCGGCGCGGCACGCGGCTCCAGCTGCCGGTCACCCTCGTGATCCACCCACAAACCGTAACGGGTGCCGAACTGCGCGACCGGCGGCTTCGCCGAATCGACCGAAGGAAAGTGATTCCCAGGTCACTCTTGTTCGGTCGATCGGATGTCGCTCGATGGGGCGCCGCGCGGCCCAGCCGCTTCTCGCGGTCAGTCGTTCGGGCTGTGGTGGGTGAGCAGGCCTTCGTTGATCTCGCGGAGCGCGATGGACAGCGCCTTCTCCTGGTGGCCGGGCGCCACCAACGGGCCGACGTACTCGAGCAGGCCCTCGCCGAGCGAATGGTAGTACGAGTTGATCTGGCGGGCGCGCTTGGCCGAGTAGATCACCAGGCTGTACTTGCTGGCGGTGTTCTCGAGCAGCTCGTCGATCGGCGGGTTCGTGATGCCTTCGGGCTGCGCGACGGTACCGGCCACGTCATCTCCTGGGGGTGTGCTCGCCGGCTGCGGCCCGACGGACCGGCCGAAGCGAATCTACAGGTCGTCCGGAACGACGCCGGACCTGATGAACCCTACCAGCCGGCGCGCCGCCCGCTCGATCGTGTCGTTGACGATCACCACGTCGAACTCGTCCTGCGCGGCCATCTCCTCCGCCGCGATCTGCATCCGGCGCGCGATCTGCGCCGGGTCCTCGGTGCCTCGCCCGACGAGCCGGCGCGCCAGCTCGTCGTCGTCCGGCGGCGCGAGGAACACCAGCCGGGCCTCCGGCATCGCCGCCCGTACCAGCCGGGCCCCCTGGATGTCGATCTCCAGTAGCGTCGGGACGCCGGCCGCGATCCGCTCGACGAGCGGATCGCGGGGCGTTCCCTTGAGATGACCCGCATACTCGGCGTACTCGAGGAAACCGCCGCGCGCGACCTCGTCACGGAATCGGCCCTCGTCGACGAAGTGGTACGCGACGCCGTCGACCTCGTCGGGACGCGCCGACCGCGTCGCCCAGGAGACCGAGACCCACAGCGACGGCATCAGCTCGCGGGCGCGGGCCACGACGCTGCCCTTGCCCGCCCCGGACGGCCCGGAGAGCACCGTGAGCCGCGTCGGCATTCCGGGCGCAGGCGAACTGGACAACGAACCGAAACAGCAGCGCTAGTCGACGGGCGATTCGACACGAGCCACGGTGAACTCCCGCCGCAACGCGGCCCGTTGATGGGCCCCCAGGCCGCGGACGCGCCGGGACGGGCTGATGCCGAGGCGCTCCATCGTCGCGGCGGCTCTGACCTTTCCGATGCCGGGCACCGATTCGATCAACGCCGTGACCCGCATCTTGCCGATCGCGTCGTCGGTGTCGGCGCGGGAGATGATCCCCGCCAACACGTCCGGAAGGTGAATGCCCGCGCGCCGCAACTGGTCGCGCGCGTCCGCACGGACGCGTCGCGCTTCCGTTGCGCGCTGCAAGGCGGCGGCGCGCTGCTCAGGGGTGAGCGAAGGAAGTGCCACCCGGAGTCCTTTCGACGAAGACAGACACCTGGCGACGGTCGGATGAGCCGATCGGCTACGGAACCTAGTCACCCGGAACGTCCCGGCCAAGACCCATTCGGTGATCATGATCACGCCTGAGGTTCATGATCTTCATGAGGCGGGAGTGGCGCGCCGGCGACGCGTCAACGACGTAACGCGGCGGCCAACGACGCGGCGGCCGCACCGGGATCGGCCGCTGCCGTGATGGGCCGCCCGACCACCAGCAGGTCCGCACCGTCGGCCAGCGCCTGCGCAGGGGTCGCGACCCGGGCCTGGTCCCCGGCGTCGACGCCGGGCGGCCGTACGCCGGGCGTGATCAGCTCGACGTCCGGGCCCACCTCGGCGCGGAGCGCAGCCACCTCCCGAGGCGAGCAGACCAGCGCCCGCGCCCCGGCCCCGACGGCGAGTGTCGCGAGCCGGCGAACGGCGTCGAGGGACGGCCCCACGACACCGATCGCGTCGAGCTCGGCCTCGTCGAGCGAGGTCAACACCGTGACCGCGGCGATCCGAACGTCCGGCGCCGCGTCGACGGCGGCACGGACCATGTCCGCTCCCCCGGACGCGTGCACGGTCAGGTACCGCGGACGCAATCTCGCGACGGACTTCGCTGCGCCGGCGACGGTGTTCGGGATATCGTGCAGCTTGAGGTCGAGGAACAGGCCGACCTTGCTGCCTCCCCGCACGATGTCGACGACGTCGGGGCCCTGCCGGCAGAACAGTTCGAGGCCGACCTTCAAGACCTCGACGTGGGGGCTGACCGCCTGCGCCCACCGGGCCGCCGTCTCGACGTCCGGCGCGTCGAGGGCGACGGCGATCGGAGCTCGTGGCGGGCCGATCACGCCGACCCTCCCGGCCTGTCCGGCTCGTCCGGCACGAACGGATCGGCCGCCGCCGGCAGCGGTGCCTCGTCGATGTCCCCGATCGGATCCGCACCTTCCGGCACGTAGGGCATTCCGGCCGGTCGGTGCGCGACTCCGACGACCTCGCGCAGCGACGACATCCCGCGAGCGGCGAGCGCGCTGCGCAGTTCGCGCAGCACCCGGACCGGGGCGTTCGGATCACCGAAGACCGCGGTGCCGACGCTGACGGCGTTCGCGCCCGCGGCGAAGAACTGCATCGCGTCCTGGCCGCTGCGGATACCACCCATGCCGAGGATCGACACCTCGGGCAGCGCCGCGCGTATCTGCCAGACGCAGCGCAGCGCGACCGGGCGGATGGCCGGCCCGGAGAGGCCGCCGGTGACCCCGGCCAGCGCCGGCCGCAGCGTCACCGGATCGACGACCAGGCCCAGCAGCGTGTTGATCACCGAAAGGCCGTGCGCACCGGCTTCGACGCAAGCCTGCGCGATCTCGACGATCGAGGTGACGTCCGGAGAGAGCTTCGCGAAGACCGGATACGAGGTGTTCCGGCGGACTGCCGCGACGACCTCGGCGGCCCGCAGCGGGTCGCAGGCGAAGACCTGCCCGCGATCCTCGACGTTCGGGCAGGAGATGTTGACCTCGAGGAACGCGATCCCCGGCTGACCGCGCAACTTCGACGCGATTTTCGCGTACTCGTCGACCGACCCGCCGGCGATCGACACGACCGCGCGGGCGCCGCGTTCGGCCAGCCACGGCAGGTCGTGGGAGAGGAACTCCTCGACACCGGGACCTTGCAGGCCGATCGAATTGAGCATGCCGCTGGGTGTCTCGGCCATCCGCGGCGTCGCCCGGCCACTGCGGGGCGCCAGCATGATCGATTTGGTGACGATCCCACCGAGGTCGGCCGGGTCGAAGAACGCACCCAGTTCGCGGCCGGCGGCGCTGCAGCCGCTCGCGGTGAAGACCGGGTTGGGGAACTCGACACCGGCCAGCGTGATCGACAGGTCGACGTCGGGCTCGGGCGGGGCCGACGGGCGGCGCCCGACCTGGACGAGATCGGTCACGACCACACCGCCTTTCCTCGCGGAGACGAACCCGTCGACGGGCCCACCGTTCCCGGCGGCTGCCCGTCGAAGGTCTCGACCGGCGCTCCGAGCGCGTCCGTCGGGACCGTGCCCACCGCGTCGAACCGGACCCGGTCGGAGCGGAACACCGGACCTTCGACGCACGAGCGCACCATCCGCGTGACGCCGTCGTCGCCGACCACCGGCAGGACGCACGTCATGCACACGCCGATGCCACAGGCCATCGACTCCTCGACCGCGACCTGAGCCGGAATCCCGTATGCCGCGGCGATCTCGCCGACCTTGGCGAGCATTCCCATCGGACCGCAGGCGTAGATCACGTCGGTCCCACCGCGCTCGACCATCGCCCCGAGCAGGTCGGTCACCAACCCGCGTTCACCGGCCGACCCGTCGTCGGTCGCGATCGCCATCGACGCGGTCATCCGCTTCGCGTCGAGCGCGCCGAACAGCCGGTCCTGGGTGGCCGCGCCCAGGGCCGCGTCGACCCGGCAACCCCGGCCGCGCAGTATCTCCGCCAGCGGGAGAAGCGGTGCGGACCCGTAGCCTCCGCCGACCAGGAGCGCGCTGACCGGATCGCGGGGCAGCGTGAACGGCCGGCCGAGCGGGCCGACGATGTCGATCGGGTCGTGCGGCCGCCGGTCGGCGAGCCAGCGGGTTCCCTTGCCGTGGACGGCGAAGACGAAGGTGACCGTCCCGCCGTACACGCCACGGTCCGACGTCTGGTAGATCGCGAACGCGCGACGGAGGACCATCGAGGTGTCCTCCCCGCCCACCGCCACCGCGACGAAGTGCCCGGGGCGAGCGCCGTCCGCCAGGCCGGGGGCGACCACCGTCATCTCGTGGTAGGCCCCGACCCGGCGGTTGGCGAGGATCTCGCCCTGGACCTGGACCGGGCTCATCCGAGCACCCCAGGCTCCGCCGCACGTGCCTGCGCGAGATGCGCGTGCCAGTCTTGCAACGAGCGGACCTCGAACTCGCCGCGGACGCGCGACTCGATGCCCTGCACGCAGGCCGCCGCGGCCTGCACGGTCGTGATGCACGGCACGCCCATAACCACTGCGGCAGTGCGGATCTCGTAGCCGTCGAGACGCGGTCCGGCACCCGCGCTGCCGGACCCGAACGGCGTGTTCACGATGAGGTCCACTCCGCCGGCGAGGATCTCGTCGACGACGTTCGGCCCACCGTCGCTGAACTTACCGACGACCCGGGCCCGAACCCCGTTGCGGATCAGCGTTTCCGCGGTGCCCTGGGTGGCGAGGATCTCGAAGCCGAGATCCGCGAGGCGTTTGATCGGGAACACCATCGCCCGCTTGTCCCGGTTGGCCACCGAGACGAACGCCCGGCCGGAGGTCGGCAGTTGCCCGTACGCTGCGGCCTGGCTCTTCGCGAACGCGGTCCCGAAAGTCGCGTCGATGCCCATGACCTCGCCGGTCGACTTCATCTCCGGCCCTAGAACGGTGTCGACGAACGCGCCCTCCGGGGTACGGAACCGGGTGAACGGCAACACCGCCTCCTTGACCGCGACGTGGCTGCCGAACGGCAGGTTCGCCCCGTCGCCTTCGGCCAGCAGCAGGCCCTCGGCCCGGAGCTGGGCGATCGTCGCCCCCAGCATCACCCTGGCCGCGGCCTTCGCCAGCGGCACCGCGGTCGCCTTCGAGACGAACGGCACCGTGCGGCTGGCCCGTGGGTTGGCCTCCAGCACGTAGAGCACGTCACCGGCGAGGGCGTACTGGACGTTGAGCAGTCCCCGAACGCCGACCCCGCGGGCGATCGCCTCGGTGCTCGTCCGGATCCGTTCGAGGTCGGCACGGCCGAGGGTGATCGGCGGCAACGCGCATGCCGAGTCGCCGGAGTGGATGCCGGCCTCCTCGATGTGTTCCATCACGCCGCCGACGTAAAGCTCGTTCCCGTCGAACAACGCGTCGACGTCGATCTCGACCGCGTCGTCGAGGAAGCGGTCGACCAGCACCGGATGCTCCGGGCTGATCTCGGTGGCCCGGCCGATGTAGTCGTGCAGCATCGCGTCGCCGTAGACGATTTCCATTCCCCGGCCACCGAGCACGTACGACGGGCGGACCAGCACCGGGTAGCCGATGTCGTCGGCGATCGCCTTCGCCTCGTCGTACGAGGTGGCCATTCCGTGCCGCGGTGCCGGAAGCCCCGCGTCCTCGAGCACCTTGCCGAACGCGCCGCGTTCTTCGGCCAGGTGGATCGCCTCCGGAGTGGTCCCGACGATCGGGACACCCGCGTCGGCGAGTGCCTGCGCGATCCGCAACGGGGTCTGACCGCCGAGCTGCACCACCACGCCGACGACCGGGCCGGACTGTTCCTCGGCGTGCACGACCTCCAAGACGTCCTCGACGGTGAGCGGCTCGAAGTAGAGCCGGTCCGAGGTGTCGTAGTCGGTCGAGACGGTCTCCGGGTTGCAGTTGACCATCACGGTCTCGAAACCGGCGTCGTGCAAGGCGAAACTCGCGTGGACGCAGGCGTAGTCGAATTCGATGCCTTGCCCGATCCGGTTCGGCCCGCTGCCCAGGATCAGCACCTTCGGCGTTTCGCTCGGCGCGACCTCGGTTTCCTCGTCGTAGGACGAGTAGTGGTACGGGGTGCGCGCCTCGAACTCGGCCGCGCAGGTGTCCACCGTCTTGTAGACCGGGCGGATGCCGTGTTCGTGCCGCAGCGCGCGGATCTCGGCTTCGGTCCGGCCCAGGACCGACCCGATCTGGGCGTCGGACAGGCCGAACCGCTTGGCCCTGCGGATGCTCGCCCGGTCCTCAGTGGTCGACGCCGCGATGTCGCGGATCAGCACCAGCTGGTCGAGGAACCACGGGTCGATCCGGGTCGCCTGGTACGCCTGCTGGACACTCGCGCCGGCCCGCAGCGCGTCGAAGACGGTGAAAATGCGGCCGTCGTGCGGCGTCGCGGCCCGACGCAGCAACTCGGCGCAGTCGCCGGGTTCTCCGACCAGACGGAAGCCGGCCGGCGCTTGTTCCAACGACCGCAGTGCTTTTCCGAGCGCCTCGGCGAACGACCGGCCGATCGCCATCGCCTCGCCGACCGACTTCATCGTCGTCGTCAGCTCCGGGTCCGCGCCGGGGAACTTCTCGAACGCGAACCGCGGCGCCTTCACCACCACGTAGTCGAGTGCCGGTTCGAACGCGGCCGGCGTCGAGGAGGTGATGTCGTTGCTGATCTCGTCGAGGGTGTAACCGATCGCGAGCTTCGCGGCGATCTTCGCGATCGGGAAACCCGTTGCCTTGGAGGCCAATGCGGACGAGCGGGACACCCGCGGATTCATCTCGATGACGACCAGCCGGCCGTCGTCCGGGTTCACCGCGAACTGGATGTTGCAGCCCCCGGTGTCGACGCCCACGGCGCGCAGCACCGCGATGCCGAGGTCGCGCAGCCGCTGGTACTCCCGGTCGGTCAGCGTCATCGCCGGCGCCACCGTGATCGAGTCGCCGGTGTGCACGCCCATCGGATCGAAGTTCTCGATGGAGCAGACCACGACCACGTTGTCCTTGCGGTCGCGCATCAGCTCCAGCTCGTACTCCTTCCAGCCGAGGATGCTCTCCTCCAGGAGGACCTGGGCGTGCCCGCTGGCCTTCTGGCTGAGGTCGAGCCCGACCCCGGCGATCCGGCGCAGCGCCGCCTCGTCGTGCGCGATGCCGCTACCAGCGCCGCCCATCGTGAAGCTCGGACGCACGACGACCGGATAGTTCAGATCGGCTGCGGCGGCGAGGCATTCGGCCATGTCGTGGCAGATGTGCGAGCGGGCGGACTCGCCGCCGACCGACGCGACGATCTGCTTGAACCGTTCGCGATCCTCGCCGGCCTGGATCGCGTCGATGTCGGCACCGATCAGCTCGACGCCGTACTTCTCCAACACGCCCCGTTCGTGCAGCGCGATCGCGGTGTTCAGGGCGGTCTGACCGCCGAGCGTCGCCAGGATCGCGTCCGGCCGCTCCGTCGCGATCACCCGCTCGACGACGTCCGGGGTGATCGGCTCGATGTACGTGGCGTCGGCGAACTCCGGGTCGGTCATGATCGTCGCCGGGTTGGAGTTGACCAGGCTGACCCGCAGACCTTCGGAGCGCAGCACCCGGCAGGCCTGGGTGCCCGAGTAGTCGAACTCGCAGGCCTGGCCGATGACGATCGGACCGGAGCCGATGACCAGTACCGAACCCAGGTCGGCACGACGCGGCATCAGGCCACCGCCCCGGGCACGCCGGCGGAGTCGAGCGGGCGGCGGGTCCGCATCAGGTCCACGAACCGGTCGAACAGGTACCCGGCGTCGTGTGGGCCGCCGGCGGCCTCCGGGTGGTATTGCACGCTGAACGCCGGAACATCCTGTGCCGCAAGCCCTTCCACCACGTCGTCGTTGAGGTTGAGGTGGCTGACCCGGACGCGCCCGTAGGGGCCGCCGAAGCCCTCCTCCGGAGCGGCCACCGCGAAGCCGTGGTTGTGCGCGGTGATCTCGACCTTGCCGGTGGCCAGGTCCTGCACCGGCTGGTTCACCCCGCGATGCCCGAATCGCAGCTTGTACGTCGACAGTCCCAGCGCCCGGCCGAGCACCTGGTTGCCGAAGCAGATCCCGAAGGTCGGCACCCCGGCGTCGAGGACCCCGCGCAACGCGGTCGTCGGGCCGTCAGCGGTCGCCGGGTCACCCGGCCCGTTGGAGAAGAACACCCCGTCCGCCCCCGTCGCGAGGATGTCCGCGCTGGTCGCGTCCGCCGGCAGCACGTGCACCTCGATCCCCCGTTCCGCCATGCGTACCGGGGTCATCCGCTTGATGCCGAGGTCGATGGCCGCGACGGTGAACCGCCTCTCCCCCACCGCCGGAACCACGTATTGCCGCGCGGTGCTCACCTCGCCGCACAGGTCCGCACCTTCCATCCGCGGGCTGGCCAGCACCCGTTGAAGCAGCACCTCGGCGTCGGTTTCGATGCTCGACACCCCGACCCGCATCGCCCCCCGGTCACGCAGGTGCCGGGTCAGCGCGCGGGTGTCGACGCCGCTGATCCCGACGATCCCTTGCGCCGCAAGCTCTTCTTCGAGCGGCCGGCGGGAGCGCCACGACGACGGCGCGGGCGACGGGTCGCGTACCACGTAGCCGGCGACCCAGATCCGGCCGGACTCGGGGTCCTCGTCGTTCATCCCGGTGTTGCCGATCTGCGGCGCGGTCATCACGACGACCTGCCGGTGGTAGCTCGGGTCGGTCAGCGTCTCCTGGTAACCGGTCATCCCGGTCGCGAACACCGCTTCGCCGAACGTCTCCCCGACCGCCCCGAACGCTTCGCCGCGGAAGGTGCGGCCGTCCTCGAGGACCAGCAGCGCCGGTTCCGACATCCTTCTGTTCACGCGAGTTTCCCGTCCAGCACCGTCGGACGTCCGCGCAGGAAGGTGGCGACGACGCGGGTAGGAAGTTCGAGTCCCTGGTACGGCGTGTTGTGCGCCTTCGACGCGAACGCGTGGCCGTCGACGATCGTCGACGCCGCCGGATCGACCAGGCAGATGTTCGCGGGCTCGCCGACCGCGATCGGGCGGCCGTGGTCGGGCAACCGCCCGATCCGAGCCGGGGCGTACGACATCCGCTCGGCGAGCTGCGCCCAGGAAAGCGCACCCGTCGACCACACCACCCCGAGTGCGGTCTGCAGGCCGAGCATCCCGGGCTTGGCGCAGGCCCACTCGCATTCCTTGTCCTCGACCGAGTGCGGGGCGTGGTCGGTCGCGACGCAGTCAATCAGGCCTTCGGAGAGTCCCGACCGCAGCGCTTCGACGTCCTCGCGGGTCCGCAGCGGCGGGTTGACCTTGTAGACGGGGTCGTAGGTGGCGGCGAGGTCGTCGGTGAGCAGCAGGTGGTGCGGCGTGACCTCCGCACTCACCTGGATGCCACGGCCCTTCGCCCAGCGCAGCAGCTCGACGCTGCCGGCCGTCGAGACGTGGCAGATGTGCAGCCGGGAACCGACGTGCCCGGCCAGCAGGCAGTCCCGGGCGATGATCGCCTCCTCGGCGACCGCCGGCCAGCCGGTCAGCCCCAGCCGGGCCGAGACCTCGCCCTCGTGCATCTGCGCGTTCTCGGTGAGCCGAGGTTCTTGCGCGTGCTGGGCGACGACACCGTCGAACGCCTTCACGTACTCCAGTGCCCGGCGCATCAGCGCGGCGTCCGAGACGCAGATCCCGTCGTCGGAGAAGACCCGCACCCGGGCGGCCGAGTCGGCCATCGCCCCCAGCTCGGCCAGCTGCCTGCCGGCCAGGCCCATCGTCACCGCACCGACCGGGGCGACGTCGCAGAACCCGGCGGCCCGGCCGAGGTGCCACACCTGCTCGACCACGCCCGCCGTGTCGGCGACCGGATCGGTGTTGGCCATCGCGTGCACCGCCGTGTAGCCGCCGAGCGCGGCGGCCGCGGTTCCGGTGGCGACCGTCTCGGCGTCCTCCCGGCCCGGCTCCCGCAGGTGCGTGTGCAGGTCGACGAAGCCCGGCAGCACGACGAGCCCGGTGGCGTCGAGACGTTCCGCGCCGTCAGCGGTCAACGCGCCCGGGGAGCCGATCTCGGCGATCACCCCGTCGCGAAGCAGGAGATCCGCCGGCGTCTCCCCGAGGATCGACCCGCCGGCGATCAGCCGGTCGGTCACTACGAACCACCCCCCGCGAGCAGGAGGTACAGCACGGCCATCCGCACGCTCACCCCGTTCGTCACCTGGTCCACGATCGTGGAGCGCACGCTGTCGGCCACCTCCGCCGCGATTTCCATTCCGCGATTCATCGGACCCGGATGCATGACGATCGCATCGTCGCCGAGCATCGCCATCCGGGTCGCATCGAGACCATAGCGGCGGGCGTACTCGCGGGCACTCGGGAAGTACGCGTCGCTCATCCGCTCACGCTGGACTCGCAACATCATGACCACGTCGCTTTTCGGCAACACCGAGTTCAGGTCGTAGGAGTGCTCGGCCGGCCAGGTCTCGACGCCGACCGGCAGCAGCGTCGGCGGGGCGACCAGGGTCACCTGCGCACCGAGCGTCGCCAGGAGCAACACGTTCGAACGGGCGACCCGGCTGTGTAGCACGTCGCCGACGATCGCCACCCGCAGATCCTCGATCCGTCCGAGCCGCGAACGCATCGTGTACGCGTCGAGCAACGCCTGGGTGGGGTGCTCGTGGGTGCCGTCCCCTGCGTTGACGACGCTGCCGGACACCCAGCGGGCGAGCGTGTGCGGAGCACCCGAGGCCTGATGCCGGCACACCACCGCGTCGGCGCCCATCGCCTGCAGGGTGAGCGCCGTGTCCTTCAGCGACTCGCCCTTCGAGACGCTGGAACCCTTCGCGGAGAAGTTGATCACGTCGGCGGACAGCCGTTTGGCGGCGAGCTCGAAGGAGATCCGGGTGCGGGTCGAATCCTCGTAGAACAGGTTGACCACCGTCCGGCCGCGCAGCGTCGGGAGCTTCTTCACCGCCCGGTCGGTAACCCGCCCCAGCTCCTCAGCGGTGTCGAGCACCAGGCGCGCGGTGTCGAGGTCGAGGTCGGCGGCCGACAGCAGATGTTTCACGACGCCCGGCCTTCCCCAGCCTCGCGGCCCAGGTCGGCGGGGCCGAGCAACACGGCCGTCCGCCCGTCCGACTCGGTCAACAACACGTGCACGGTGTCCCGCAGCGACGTCGGGATGTTCTTGCCGACGTAGTCCGCGCGGATCGGAAGCTCCCGGTGTCCCCGGTCGACGAGCACCGCGAGTTGGACCACCGCGGGCCGGCCGATGTCCCCGAGCGCGTCCAGCGCGGCCCGAACCGTTCGGCCGGAGAACAACACGTCGTCGACCAGCACGACCGTGCGACCGTCGACCCCGTCCGACGGGATGTCGGTCGACACCAGCGGCCGGGGTCCGCGCAGCGCGAGGTCGTCCCGGTACATCGTCACGTCGAGTTGCCCGACCGGGATGCGGATGCCCTCGAACTGCTCGGACAGCGCGGCGATCCGGTGCGCGAGGGCGACGCCGCGGGTCGGGATGCCGAGCAGGAGGGTACGGGCGGCGCCGCCGGTCTTCTCCAGGATCTCGTGGGTGATCCGGGAGAGCACCCGGTGCACCGCAGCCTCGTCGAGGACGACGCGAGCGACCGAGGGATCGCCGGTCACCGGCCTGACCGGCCGGTCGGGCTGCGCGCCGGGATCGGTCACCGGACGCATGCCTGAGTCATCGGGCGCATGGGGAAACGCGCTCCTTCCCCGCCTCACGGGACGGGCTTAAAGGAGTGGGGAAGCCATCGGAGCCAGGGTAGCAGGGGCCGCGCGAGACGTCGCGGTTCGACGGTGATCCGCCGGGCGGACGTCGCACCATACGTCCATCCGCGTGATCGAAACGGGCCGTCCCGTCAGCCAGCCGGGTGATTCACCAGGTAGAAATCACGCAGCGTGACCCAAACGGGGTTCGCCTTCTTGACCCCGATACGGCTCGTCCCTAAAGTTACGCAGCGTAATGGGCCCCCGTCCAGGGAGCCTGTTACGCGGCGATGCGACGACACCGGCGGGAGCTTCGGTCACCCACGGCGGAACACCACGAAGGTGACGACACCTTCCGAATGTTCCACCCTCCTGACGGTCGAGCAAGAGGTGAGACCGGCGCCGGGCGTTACGGGTCCCGTGACACGGGTCGCGGGCCCGCCCGACCCGAGGAGATGTCTTGTCCGACTACGCGAAAGCTCTCGGTGCACGCCTTCGCGCCATCCGCTCCCAGCAGGGCCTGTCGCTTCACGGCGTGGAGGAGAAGTCCCGGGGACGTTGGAAGGCCGTCGTCGTCGGCTCCTACGAGCGTGGCGACCGTGCCGTCACCGTGCAGCGCCTCGCCGAGCTGGCCGATTTCTACGGTGTTCCGGTCGCCGAACTGCTGCCCGCGGCCGCCCCGGCGAACACCCAGCGGGACGCCTCGCCCCGCATCGTCATCGACCTCGAACGTCTCGCCAACATTCCCGCCGAACGCGCCGCCCCGCTCGCCCGTTACGCGGCCACCATCCAGAGCCAGCGCGGCGACTACAACGGCCGCGTGCTTTCGATCCGGCAGGAGGACCTGCGTTCCCTGGCCGTCATCTACGACGACACCCCCAGCCGGCTCGCCGAGTTGCTGATCGACTGGGGTGTGCTGGCCGCGGACGCCCGGCAGGCCGTCGGCGTCAGCGCGGAATAGCCCCGCCTTCGGCGACGACCGCCGCCGCGATCGCGCTGAGCACCCCGTTCACGTAACCCGGCGATTCGTCGGTCGACAGGTCGGCGACCAGCCCGACCGCCTCGGACACCGCCACGCCGGCCGGCACCTGCGCGCCGAAGCCGATCTCGTAGACCGCGATACGCAGGGCCGCCCGGTCGACAGCGGGGATCCGGGACAACGTCCAATCTCCCGCCAGGTTCGCGGCGATCGACGCGTCGATCGCCGCCCGATGCGCCGCCACCCCCTCGACGAGCGTCGTCGCGTAGTCCGCGGCGTCGCGGCCGGCCTCCGCCTGGCGCAACGCGAGGAGCTCGGCGACGTCGGTGTCCCGCTGCTCCGCCTCGAACAGGATGTCGAGCGCCCGCTTACGAGCTTTGCGGCGAGCGGTCATGGCGGATCAGGTCGCTGACGATCAGTTGTTCACGCGACCGAGGTACCGCGCGTCGCGGGTGTCGACCTTGATCTTCTCGCCGGTGGTGATGAACAGCGGCACCTGGACGGTCGCGCCGGTCTCCAACGTCGCGGGTTTCGTCCCGCCGGTGGACCGGTCGCCCTGCAGGCCGGGGTCGGTGTGCGCGACGACGAGTTCGACGCTCGCCGGAAGCTCGACGTAGAGCGGAGCGCCTTCGTGGATGGCGACGGTTGCGCTCGCGTTCTCCAGCAGGTAGTCCGCGTTGCCGCCGACCACCGTGCTCGAGATCGGCGTCTGGTCGTAGGTCTCGGAGTCCATGAAGATGAAGTCGTCACCGTCGCGGTAGAGGTAACTCATCTCCCGCTTGTCGACGGTAGCCACGTCGACCTTCGTGCCCGCGTTGAACGTCTTGTCGACGACTTTGCCGCTGGTGACGTTCTTGAGGGTGGTCCGGACGAACGCGCCGCCCTTGCCGGGCTTCACGTGCTGGAACTCCACCACGTTCCAGAGCTGGCCCTCCAGGTCGAGGGTCATGCCGTTCTTGAGGTCGTTCGTCGTAGCCACGAGGCGCAAGTCTACCGGCGGTCGGTTTACGACCAGCCAGCTCCGGTTCGCGACCACGACACGCCGGGCGGAACATGGCCGGAAGCCGGAGAAGAACAGGCGAACGCACCCCGCGCAGTCCCGATCGTGCCGACCAGGACGCTCACCTCCGGGAAATGGCCCCGGACACGCCGGCGCGCCAGGCCCATAGACCGGAGCTGCGGACGCAGCGGCCGGCGTTACGCCGAGACGAGCGCGCGGATCGCCAGCAGGTAGGAGTCGACGCCGAACCCGGCGACGATGCCGCGGGCCAGCCCCGCGGTGTAGGACGTGTGCCGGAACTCCTCGCGGGCCAGCGGGTTCGAGAGGTGAACCTCGACGAACGGCACCGTCAACGTCGCGGCGGCGTCGCGCAACGCGACCGAGGTGTGCGTCCACGCCGCCGGGTTGATCACCACCGCGTCGGCTTCGGATGACGCGGCGTGCAGCCAACCCAGCATCGTGGCCTCGTCGTCGGTCTGCCGTACGTCGACGGTCACGGCGAGCTCGTCGGCGACGTGCGCGATCTCCTCCACGAGTTCGGTGTAGGTGGCCGTCCCGTAGACACCGGGTTCGCGACGCCCGAGCTGCCCCAGGTTCGGGCCGTTGAGCACCCAGATCCTCATGCCGCGCCTCCTCGGGCGACCGCTGCGTACGCCGCGTCCAGCAGCTCCTGGTCCGGACCTTCGAGGATGCCCGGCCGTCCGACGCCGTCGAGGACGACGAACCGGAGTCGATGCCCGCGGGTCTTCTTGTCGATCCGCATCACGTTCTGCAACGCCGGCCAAGCCGCCAGGTCGTACGTCACCGGCAGGCCCATCCGGGCGAGCAGCTCCCGGTGCCGATCGGCCGCCGCGTCGTCGAGCCGACCGGCGTGACGACCCAGCTCGGCGGCGAACACCAGGCCGACGCTCACCGCGTCGCCGTGCCGCCAGCGGTAACCCTCGAGCCGCTCGATCGCGTGCCCGAGCGTGTGCCCGTAGTTGAGGATCTCGCGAAGCCCGGACTCCTTCGCGTCGGCGGAGACGACGCGGGCCTTGATCGCCACCTTGCGTTCGGCGAGTTCGCGGAAGTGCCGGCGGCCGGTCGGATCTTTCTCGAGCAGGTCGAGGATCACCGGGTCGGCGATGAAACCACCTTTCACGATCTCGGCCAGACCGCCGCGGAACTCCTCGTCCGGCAGGGTTTCCAGCAGATCCAGGTCGCAGATCACCGCGGCGGGCTGATGGAACGCCCCCACCAGGTTCTTGCCCGCCGCGGTGTTGATGCCGGTCTTGCCGCCGATGGCCGCGTCGACGATCCCCACCACGCTGGTCGGGACCTGGACGACGCGGAGCCCGCGAAGCCAGGTCGCCGCCACGAATCCGGCGAGGTCGGTCACCGCGCCGCCACCCACGCCGACGACCGCGTCGTCGCGGGTTACGCCCAGCTCACCGAGCAGGTCCCAGCACCGGGCGGCGACGTCGAGCGTCTTGGCGCCTTCGCCTTCCGGCAGCGCGAGCAGCGTCACGGCCCCGACGCCCGCGTCGCGCAAGGTTTCCTCGACCCGGGTCGCCGCCTCCGCGACCGCCTCGGCGTAGACGACGAGGACCCGGGTGCAACCGGCGAGTACCCCGCCGATCTCGTCCAGCACACCGGATCCGATCACCACGTCGTACGGCGCCGAACCCGCGGCGGCGACGGGGATGCGGGTCACGCCGTCGGCCGGTCCGGCGCTCACCAGGAGACCTCGGTGACGGCGGCGACGACGTCGTCGGCGACCGCCTCGGGACCGCGGCCGTCGGTTTCGATCTGGACGACCGCCACTTCGGCGTAGAGCGGTGCCCGCTGCTCGAGCAGGTGTTTGAGCTGGGCCCGCGGGTTGAGCGCGAGGACCGGCCGGTCCCGCCCGAGCCCGACTCGCGCCGCGGCGTCGGCCAGACCGACGTTCAGCGCGACGACCGGCATCGCGGCGAGGCGCCCGCGGGTGTCCGGATCGAGTACCGCGCCGCCACCCAACGCCAGCACCCCGTCGTGTTCCCGCAACGCGATCCGGACCGCGGCCTTCTCCAGTTCGCGGAAACGGGGTTCGCCGTCGTCGATGAATATCTCCGGAATCGGTTTGCCCGCAGTCGTTTCCACGTCTTCGTCGGTGTCGCGGAAGCCGACGCCGAGGCGGCGGGCGAGCAAGCGGCCGACGGTCGTCTTGCCGGAGCCCGGCGGCCCGACCAGGACGACCCGGGGCGTCATCGAACGGTCCGCTTCATCGAATGGCGAGTGCGTCGAGGTACCCGGTGAGGTTGCGACGCGTCTCGACGACGTGGTCCCCGCCGAACTTCTCCAACATCGCGTCGGCCAGCACGAGCGCCACCATCGCCTCCGCGACGACGCCGGCGGCCGGCACCGCACAGACGTCGGACCGTTGGTTGATCGCCACCGCCTTCTCGCCGGTCGCGACGTCCACCGTGTCCAGCGCACGCGGGACGGTGCTGATCGGCTTCATCGCGGCACGCACCCGCAGAACCTCGCCGGTGGTCATCCCCCCTTCGGTGCCCCCGGCGCGACCGGTCCGGCGGCGCAGCAGGCCGTCGTCCCCCCGCTCGATCTCGTCGTGCGCCTCGCTCCCCCGCCGCGCCGCGCTGGTGAATCCGTCGCCGACCTCCACGCCCTTGATCGCCTGGATCCCCATCAGGGCGCCGGCAAGCCGGGAGTCGAGACGGCGGTCCCAATGGACGTGGCTGCCCAACCCGGGCGGCAGACCGTAGACGATCACCTCGACGACACCGCCGAGGGTGTCCCCGTCCTTCTTCGCGCGATCCACCTCCTCGACCATCGCGTCCGCGGTGCTCGCGTCGAAGACGCGCACCGGGCTGGAGTCGATGCTCCCCAGGTCCTCCGGTGCCGGAAGCGGCACGTCGTCGTCGACGACGACCGAACCGATCCGCACGACGTGGCTGAGGACGCACGCTCCCGCGACCTGCGCCAGGAAGGCTGACGCGACCGCGCCGAGCGCCACCCGGGCGGCGGTCTCGCGGGCGCTGGCCCGCTCGAGGATCGGCCGGGCATCCGAAAGCGAGTACTTCTGCATGCCGACCAGGTCGGCGTGTCCTGGACGGGGGCGGGTCAGCGGGGCGTTGCGGGCGAGTTCGGCGAGCACCGCCGCGTCGACCGGGTCGGGCGACATCACCTGCTCCCATTTGGGCCATTCGGTGTTGCCGACTTCGATTGCGATCGGGCCGCCGAGGGTCACGCCGTGGCGGACGCCGCCGAGCAGCGACACCTGGTCTTTCTCGAACGACATCCGGGCGCCCCGGCCGTATCCGAGGCGGCGGCGCGCCAACGCGCCGGAGATGACCTCCGAGTTGATCACCACGCCGGCGGGCAGACCTTCGAGGGTCGCGATCAGGGCAGGGCCGTGCGACTCGCCCGCGGTCAGCCAACGCAACACAGGGCGATCCTCTCATCGGGCAGACACGAGCGGACCGCGACGCCTCCGCCCCGAGGGTCGCGATCCGTCACGTGAGCGGTCCCGCGGTTAGCTGAAGAACGCGTACTGACCAGGCACCAGGGTCTGGGTCTGCCCGTTGTAGAGGAAGGTCGCGGTTCCGGTGGTCTCCGCGGTCATCGCGAACCCGCCCGCGAACGGCGTGTTCAGTGACACGTCGTACGCCAGGCCGTTGACGGTGACCTTGGCGGTCTTCGCCCCACTGATCTCCACCAGGGTGAGTTGCCGCAGGTTCGCCGTGTTCGCGCCGCCGCTGCCGCTCGTCGGGGCGGACGAAGCCGTTGCCGAAGCCGTGCTGCTCGCGCTGGATCCGCTGCCGCCGCCGGTGTTCGCCGCGTTGACGGCCAGCGGCGAGAACGGGTCGCGCACGCTGAGCTGGGTCGCCGCGGTCGGCAACGGGGTGGCGCTCGCCGTCGGCGTCGGGGTCGCCTTCGCCGATCCCGTGGTCGTTCCCGGCGAGGTCGCCGGGCGCTTCGCCAACGGCTTCGAACCGGACGAACCCGTGAGGGCCGGCACCAGCACGAAAGCGATCAGCAGGATCAGCGCGAGCACGACGCCGCCGATCAGCGCCACCGCCCGGCGGTCGGCCAGAAGCTCGCGGAACCGGTCCCCCCCGGAGGCCGGGGCAGCGCCTTCGGGCTGGCCGACGACGTTCTCGTTCTCGTTCATCGATCCTCGTCCCTACTGCGCGGTACTGGTCGTCAGGGGTCCGGTCGTCAGGAACGCCCGGGCGTTGATCGTCACCGTCACCTCACCGGAGTTCGGGACGTTCGGGTCCTCGGGGGTGCCCTGGTAGGCCACCGTGAAGGTGTCCACGAGGATCGCCCGGTTCAGCGACTCCAACCGGTCCAGGAACGCCTCGACGTTGAAGAACGAACCGCTCACCGTCATCGTCAGCGGGATCTGCTTGACCGACACGGTGCCCGGCGTCGTCCCGCCCGCAGCCGTGCTCGAGCTCGAGGACGACGAGGACGAAGACGAACCGCCCGCCGCCGAAGCAGTCAGATCGGTCACCACACCCGGGCTCAGGATCGATAGGTCGACGTGACCGGTGCTCGAGGTCGCGCGTCCGGCATCCGGCGGCTGCGGGATGTTCTGCGCGGCTGCCTGCAACTGCCGCGTCAGTTCGGGCAGGTTGGCGGCCGGCGGAACCTTCTGCGCCAGGCTAGCGAGGGCCGCCTGCTTGTCCTTCAGCTGCGCCTGCTCGGATTTCAACGTCGCGAGCTTGTTGCGCAGTTGCTGCGTCTGCTCCTCGACCGCTTTCGCCTGCTTGTGCAACGAGTCGGACTTGTTGTACTGAGGCCGGACCACGAACATGAAGCCGGCGACGAGGATCGCGATCCCGATCAGCGCGGTCACGAGGATCCACTGGCGTTTCGCGGTCATGTCAGCTCCCTGCCGGCTTCGCGTAGCGGCCGGACAACGCGTCGGTCGTGACCTGGATGGTCGAGTTGAAGTCGATCCAGATGACGCCGTTGATCACCCGCTCGGTCGACGTGCTGTACGTCGCGTTGACGTAACCCTTCATCGTGGCGATCTTGTTCAGCCAGTTCGCCACGTCGTAGCGAGAGGCCGCCGTGCCCTGGAAGGTGATGGTCGCGATCGTGCCGGGCGTAGCGGGGTTCGACGTGCTGGCGGTCGACGAACCGGTCGTACTCGTCGCGCCAGCCGTCTCGCTCACCGCCCCGGAGGTTCCGGCCGCCACCGACATGTTGGTCAGGTAGACGTTTGCCGGGATCGTCATGCTGAGATCGCGCAACTGTCCGGACCACCGGACTTCACCGCCGAGTGCCTGCTGCACCAGCTGGTTCGCACGTTCCAACGCGGCGAAGCTCGCCGAAACGCTACTGAGTTGGGCGACCTGACGGTTCACGTTCTGCTGCTCGGCCTGCGTCGTGGCCAAGTTCTTCTTGGCGTCGTCGACCGTCGAATGTGCTTGGAACCAAAGGCTTCCCACCGCGACAGCGCAGGCGACGACCGCGGCGACGCAGCCCATCTGGAGCCGGCGCAGCGCGTCCCTCTCCGCCATTTCCGGCGGCATGAGGTCGACTCGCGGCATCGACGCGAGAAGCGCCAGGTTCGGCCCGGGGATCTCCGGCCCGGTGACCACCCCGACGGGTGCGCCGGTCATGACGCCCTCCCGAGCGCGAGCCCCACCGGCACGGACATCCGCGCCTCGAAGCGCGACAGTTCCTCGACGCTCAGGCCGGTTTTGCCGACCTTCAGGCTGTGCAGCGGGGAGGCAAGGACGACGGGCAGCCGGATCGCGGTCGCCAGACGCTGCGGTAGACCCCCGAGCTGGGACCCGCCGCCGGTCAGCACGACCCGGCGGATCCGGACGCTTCCTTCCTGCGCGCCGTAGTAGTCCAGGGACTGGCGAAGTTCCTCGATCCACTGGCCCGCGGCGCTTTCCAGCGCCCGGCTACCCGGATGTGCATCGACGAAGACCGCATCGGACGCGAGTTTCATACCGACCTTCGCGCTCTCGGCCGCGTCGAGATCCACGCCCATGCGCTCGGCGACCGCATCGGTCAGGTCACCGCCGCCGAGCATCAACACCCGGACGAATCGGGGAACGCCGTTGCTGTGCACCACGATGTTCGTCACGTCGGCGCCGAGGTCGACGATCGCCTCCCCCTCGTTGTCGAGGCCGAAGGCGCTGCCGCCGCCGAGCGAGCGAATCATCGCGAACGGCGTCAGATCGACGGTGACGGCTTCGAGACCGGCGCGCGACACAACGTCGACCGCGGTCATGACCATGTCCTTGTTCGCCGCGACCAGCAGGATGCGCAGCATCCGGCGGCCGTCGTCGGTGGTGATCTCCTCGGCGGCGTCGAAGTCCAGTACGGCCTGGTCGACCGGCATCGGAATGAACTCACCGACCTGGAAGCCGAGCGACTTGCGAAGTTCGCGTTCGGGCAACCACGGCACCTCGACCTGGCGGACGACGACGCGCTGGTTGGCGACGCCGATGGCAACCTTGCGGGAGGAGAACTTCGCGGTCTGCCAAAGCTGCTTGATGGCCGCGGTCACGGAATCGGGATCGGCGATCTCACCGTCACGGACGGCACCGTCCGGCAGGGCAACCTGTCCGAAACGATGAAGGGTGGCGGCGTCGTTGCCTACGCTGATCTCGGCCGCGCGGACGGCGCTCGTCCCGATGTCGAGACCGACGAGACCGCGCCTGGCCCTGGGTCCTGGCACGCTGGCCACCTTTCGTTCGAGTGCCGGAAGATCTCCGGCTACACGAGGGATTTCGGATTTCGGGAATGCGACCTTGAGCAAACGGGTGAACGGGCCGGCGGTTTTCCGTCCGGTTCCGGCCCCCGCTTACGCGCGCAGCGCGAGGTGGGTGTAGGCGTGCGCGATGTCCGCACCCGCGAAGAGCCCGACGAGCGCGCCGACCAGCATGAACGGACCGTAGGGGATCGCCGACTTGCGGCCGGCGCGCCGCATGCTCATGAGGACGACGCCGGTCACCCCGCCGAGCACGACACCGCCGAACGCCCCGACCGCGAGCACGTCCCAGCCCAGGTACCCCAAATAGAGGCCCAGCACGCCGGCCAGCTTCACGTCGCCGAAGCCCATCCCCTTCGGGTAGATCAGGACGAGAAGGAAGAAGGCGCCGTAGTAGGCCAGCATCCCGAACAGCCCACGCAGCAAGGAGTTCCAGCTCGGTTCGACCGCCGCGGCGATCCCCAGCAGGACGAGCCCGACGCCGTAGGAAGGCAGCACGATCGCGTTCGGCAGCCGTTTCACGTCGAGATCGATCAGCGACAGCGCCACCGCGATCGCCGCGAGATAGAGGTAGGCCGGAAGGGTCGCATGTGATCCTACTTTTGCGGCAACCGCTGCGAAAAGCGCCGCCGTCGCCAGCTCGACCAGCGGGTACCGGGCACTGATGCGGGTCTGGCAGTAACGGCACCGTCCACGCAACAGCAGCCACGAGACGACCGGGATGTTGTCGTGCGCCTGCAGGTCGTTGTCACACGACGGGCAGTGGCTGGCCGGGCGCACGATCGACTCTCCCCGCGGTACCCGCCAGATGACGACGTTGAGGAAGCTCCCGATCAACAGGCCCAGCAGTCCGCACCCGACGACGACAACGGCGGTCACCGCCGTACCCGGCTCGTCACTTCACGCCCTGGTCTTCGTTGAGGTTCGTCAGGTTGTTGTTGACCGCGTTCGCCGGCGCGTTCCACTTCTGCTTCGCTGTCCCGTCACACGCCACGACCGTGATCGTGGAAGACAGGTAGGTGATCTGGTTGGTTCCGTCCGCGGTCAGGCAGAGGCCGCCGGCGCTCACGATCTCGTACGAGGCCGCATAGTTGCCGGTAATCACGCCCGAAGGCGTCCAGTTCTGAGCTGTCGTGCCGTTGCAGAACGTCATGACCGCATAGGTCGCAGGCGACGTCGGCGCGGTCAAGCAGTACTTCCCCGCCGCGTGATTCGAGTCACCGGGATAGTTCACATAGATCGTGCCGACCTGACCGGCCCCCGACCCGGAGAAGTTCCATACCTGGTTCCAGGTGAGCCACTTCGTGGCCGGTGCTTGCTTGCACGGGTAGTCGATGAGGTGATCAGCGTCGATCTGCTGACCGGTGATGTCCAGACAACGGCCGAACTCCTGGTAGTTGACCAATTGGTTGGTTCCGCCCGGAAGGCCGGATGTCGCTCCACCAGCCTTGCCGGCGCCCACCTGCGGATCCGGGTTCCATGCCGTGTAACCGGTGGTGCCCGCGTCACAGGTCGTGTAGATCACCTGAGCATTGACGACCGCCGGAGTGGAGTCGCTGCCCCCGCTGGGCTGCAGGCACACACCCGGACTCGCGTTGGGCACGGAACCATCTGAGTAGGGGGCAGCGAAGTGACCGTTGTCATTGAAGCCCCACTCCTGGACCTGCTGCACTCCGATATAGGGATACGTCGTAGAGTTCGTCGTATTGGCTGCCGACGTACACGTCTGCAGCGTCACCGCATTCCCATTTCCGCTGGCCGGTTGCTGGATGCACAGGTTCAGCGCCGGGTTGCCGGCGTAGAGGATCGACAAGTCGGTGCGGTACGACCACATCTGCGGTGCGTAGCCGAGCGCGCCGCAGTTCTGCATGGTCAGCGTGGTTCCCACCGCCGGAACCGTGCCGGCATCGAGGCACAACTGGGTATTGAATTCGAAGATCCGGCCGCCCTGGACGTTGGTGTTCGTGGTGTTGAACTGGTAGGTCGCGTGTACGGAACGGTTGCCGATCGTCGAGTTGAACCCGGAGACGGCAGAATCGCGTCCAACCGACTGCACGAACGCATAGGCCGGCACCGCGTTCAGCGGGCACGCCATCGCCTGGGCGTTGATGTTCTTTCCGGTGGTCGCGTAGTTCGGCCACTGCGCCTGCGTCGCGTACCAGGACGACGGGTCTGACGCGTAGTACGAGACGTACGCGGTGTAGGTGGTCGAACTTCCGGCGGTTCCGATCGAGCCGCTGTAAGCGGAGCCGTCGGCCTTGACCGTGCTGCCGTCAGGGAATGTGAAGGTCGCGCCGTCCGCCGAGCACGGAAGCTTGGAGAGAACACCCTTGTTCGCGCTCGTGCCGTCGTTCGCGGCGCGCAACTGGTTGAGGACGACCTGGAGGCCGCCTTCCGCACCGTTGATCGTGCGGGTCAATTTGCGCTGGAACTGGGTGGGCCGGGTTTCGTTGAGCACGACCGCGAGCAACCCGATCGACAACGTCGAGACCATGAGCATCACGAACAGCGAGAGCAGCAGGGCGATACCCTCGTCGCCCTCGCCGCCGCCACGACGTTCGAGCACGCGACGAATCCGAAGAAACATCCCGTTTCCCTTCATGGTCGCCACGCGGCACTGTTCGCGAAGTTAGTCGTAGAGGCAATGCACTTGCCGGCCGCGACCGCTGATGACGTCGTGTTCTGCGCGGTGAAAGTGACCTTCGTCGTGCGAGTAGTCGTTTGCTGGACACCGTTGGTCGCGTTGAACCAGATCTGCAGTTGCTGTTTCGTCTGCGCCGCCGCGCCTGTCGCGGAGGAGACGGGTGCGGCGAAGACTGGATTGCTGCCGTTCTGCGAAATGCCTGTCGCCTGGGTGAACCAAGCCGTCAGGGTTCCTGACTGACCTTCGATCCAGCTCCGGCTCTGCAACAGACCCGTGGTGGAGTCGAAACGCCATTGCGTGCATGTCTGGTCGAAGTTCGTCGCACCGGTGAGATTCCCGGCACGCCATTCAACATAGGTGATTCCGGCGGTCGCACCGACCGCGGGAGTGTTGATCGCATTCGCGTAACGGACCGACTTGTCGAGCTTGTCGACGACGAAACGGATCTGGTCGATCGCGTCGGCCTGACCCTGCTGCTTGCGCACCGTCTGGAACATCGAGACGATCGCAGTCGTCACGATCGCCATCAGGATCGAGAGCAGCCCGATCGCGACGATCAACTCCATCAGGGTGAAGCCCCCGTCGTCGCGACGGTCCCGGATCCGTGCGAGCGCACGGTTGATGGCCACCATCACGTGATCTTCGAATAGGTGACGCTCTTGCTGGCCGTGTCGCCACCGTCCTGGGTCACGGTGAAGGTGTACGACGCGCTACTGGACTGGTTCGATGCCGTCCAGGTGAACGTGACGGACGTGCCGGCGCTGTTGACGACGACGTTGCTCACTGTCCCGAAGCTCGTCGTTCCCTTCTTCGACGTGACGGTCAACCCCTGCAGGAAGCCCGATCCGGACAAGGTGATCGTCAGCGGGGCGTTGATCGAACCCGAACCCGGAGTCACCGTGCTGATCGACGGTGTCGAGCAGTTCGTGACGGCCAGCGATTTGGTGACCGAGCCACCGTCGGGGTTGGTGAACGTGAGCGTTCGGGCCGAGCCGACCGCACCGTTGCGGATCACACCCGAGACCGTCGCGGAGGTATTGGCCCCGTTCGCGACGACGGAGCCGAACGTGTCACCCGCGGTGTCGGACACCGAGGCGCCCGTCACGAGGCCGGTGCCGGTGATCGTCAACGTCTGCGTCGTGGCCGAGCAGGCAAGGGTGGTTATCGAGCTGATGGTCGGCGCACCGTTCACGGTGAACGTCGAGCTCGCCGCTCCGCCGTCGGGGTTGGTCAGCGTCAGGCTCTTACTCCCGGTCGAGCTGCCCGACGTCAGCGTCACGGTGGCCGTCGTCGAGTTCACGACCGTCGCGTTGCTGACCGTGCCGGAACTGACCGAGATCGTAGCGCCGGCGACGAAGCCGGTACCGGTGACGGTCAAAGTGTTCGTCGAGCTGGCACCTACGCCGGACGGGGAGATCGAGGTGATCGTCGGAGCGGACTTCACGGTCAGAGTCGCTGTGTCCGAGCCGGTGTCGGGGTTCGTCACGGTGAATGTCCGAGAGCCCGCCGTGCCGTTCGAGGTGTAGGAGACGGTCATCTTCGTCGAGGAGACCCATGTCGCGTTCGAGATGGTCCCACCGCCGCTCACGCTGACCGTCGCGCCGCTCTGGAAGCCGGTTCCGTTCAGCGTCAACGTCGTCGTCGTGTTCGGCGTCACCGTTGCCGGCGAGATCGACGAGATGTTCGGATACGGGTTCTCGACGATCGACGTCGTGGTCGTTCCGCCGTCCGGATTGAGCATGGTGATCGTAGACGTGCCGCCGCTCGAACCCGCCTGCAACGTGAAGGTCAAGGACGTACCCGTGTTGTTGGTGACTGCCAGGACCTTGCCTCCAGTCGCGGCGATCACGACGGAGATGCCGTTGACGAAGTTCGTTCCCGTCAACGTGACCGACTGAGTCGTCCCCACAAGCACATTCGACGGGTTCATCGCCGTCACGGTCGGGACCAGGATGTTGCTGTTGAACGTCGGGTCGTTCGAGGGGTCGATCAACGTCGTCGCCACGTAGTCGCAGCGTCCGGCGACGAGCCCGGAACAGGCCAGACCGGAAGTCGGGACATACCAGACGTCGACGCTGACCCGAAACATCTTGGTCAGGGTTCCCCCAGTGTTCGTCGGTCCGCAGTTTCCGGTCGTCTTGCTGCCGACGAGCCAGCAGACGTCGATGTAGGTCTCGAGGTTGTAGGTGACGCCGTTGACCACCGCGGTCTCACCGGTGTACGGGACCGCAGCCGGCGGAAGTGGCGACGTGGTATCGCAATTACCCGCGGTCGTCTGACCGGAACTCGTCGCGGCGATCTGATCCTGCGCCACAATCGTCGATGCGGCGGTGGTGTGGGTGAAGGTGTAGATGCCGTTGCAGTCCCGGCCGACGATGAGCGATGCCGGCGAAATCGTCTGGATCGACTCGAGTTTCTGACTTGCGACTGATGTGGCGGTCTGGCGTTGGCTTTGCCCGCCGGTATTACGCAGCCCCCCGATGAAGAACAGTGATGCGGATGCCATCACGCCCCCGATGATCGTCATCGCGACGACGATCTCCATGACGGTCACACCGTCGTCACCGCGACGCCGGCGTCCGATGAGCCCGCGAAGGCATGCGGCGAGGCGTTCTTTCACCCGCACGCGAGCCTCCTCTTCTCGATCCGTTCGGTTCCCACGGCCAGTCGACCGTCGAAACGTCCGCCACTGTCCGTTCATCGGCGATCCGGTTGTCCGGATTGAGCCTGATGAGCCTCGCTCGAGCGCTACGCCGCCGGACTTGGGTACGTCGAGACGTTGACGCACGCGCCCGTCGTTAGACCGTCGTTCGCAGCAGTCGGCGCAGTCGTCGAGTTGTATGCCGCCAGGCCGCCCGCTTCGCTGTCGTAGACGAAGTACTTTCCGCTCTGCGACAACGCAACGGCGCAGAACCCGTTCGAACCGTCCGCGACCGCGGCGATCTTCACTCCGGAACTGGACTTGAAGCCGTAAGCGCCTAGTGACGACGAACCATTGCAGGCGGCTGCACCGGAGCAAGTCACGAAACTAGTCTGATCAGTGGCATAGGTGTTCTGCGCCGTGCCCATGTTGCGCAGGTCCGATTTGGCCTGGACATCGAAGCCCCGCTGGCGCTGAGTAAAAAAATTCGGGATCGCGATCGCTGCCAAGATCCCGACGATGATGACCACGACGAGCATCTCGATGAGGGTGAACCCCTCGTCGGGTCCCCGGCCTATCAGATCACGTCGCGTCATCAGTCCTGTCCTTGCAGCTCAGGCGTTCCATGGATGTGGAAAAGGTGTGCCCCGCCGAGCTCGAGCTCCGCGGGGCACACCTATTGGCTATTTGTCAGCCGGGAGTGCCGAGAGTGACAGCGCCGCAGGCACCGCCGCTCACCGTCGTCGGAACTGTCGAGTACACCGTGGACTGAAGGCCACCGTTCTCGCTGTCGTAGACGAACGTGTTGCCCGACTGAGACGTCGCCAGGGCGCAGTAACCCTTGTTGGTGCTGTCGACGCCCACCCAAATCTTGTCGTTCGAGCTGAGCTTAAGACCTTGGCTGGAACCGAGGGCCGTCAAGCAAGCCGCCGCGGTGGTGCAAGCGGTGTAGGCGTTGCTGTCGGTCAGGACCGACTCCTGCGCGGTCGCGATGTTGCGGAGGTCCGACTTCGATTGCGAGTCGTAACCTTTCTTACGCTGGCTCAAGAACACCGGGATCGCGATCGCCGCGAGGATACCGATGATGATGATGACGACGAGGAGTTCGATGAGGGTGAAGCCCTCTTCCTTCTCGTCCAGGGCCTTACGAATGCGAGCAAGCATGTTTCGTGTCCCTTCCCGGACCGACGTACTGTGAGCGCCCGGTCCGTCCCGGGGCTCGTTGACATGTCAGGAATCGACCTCTGCACCGGCAGGGTTAAGACCAAATGGAGCAATTTCCCTTACTCGGCCGATGCGCCGGACGCCCGGCACACGGGGTCTTTCCGTCACACCGTCGGGTGAAGACGCGTGCCAACAGACGAAGCATCCAATGCCGACGACGGCGGCGATGACCGCCACTCGACTCCACGAAGTCTGGTCAGCGAGCGGCACCGGACCCAGACTCGTGAAGGCAAGTGCGGCCGGCGCGACGATCGGGATCCGAGCTCGCATATCGCTCCGCATCGCGGCCATATCGATAAGCGCGGCACCCACGACCAACCCCGGCAAGTAGTAGCCGAACGTACCGGCATCGAGGAACAGTCGCGAACCGAAAATCCAAAGCAGGACGCAGTCCATCATTCCCACCCGCCAGAGCGCGATGGCGCCGGCGACGGCCACTGCGAGCTGGAGAGGCCGTTCGTAGTGCGGTGCATAGTCCAAACCCCACAGGCTCCAAAGTGATCCCGCACCGGTATCGATGCGGTACTTGGACAGCTCGGTGAGCGAATGGGGCTCGGTTACGAGAAACGGAAGCCAGCAGACGGCGCTCACCGCAATGATTCCGGCAAGCCCGCGTAACCGGCCTTTCGGCACCAGAACCAGGCCGGCAGCGAAAATCCCCCACGGCTTGGCGGCGACAGCAAGAGCGATCAACACGCCGGCGACGTCCATGCGCTCCCGACGGGAGAAGACGAAAGCCCACACCATCAAAGCGATCGCCAGCGCATCCTCGACGTGAGCAGTAGCGGGGACGAGCCCCGACCACGCGTATCCGACACAGGATCCGGTGATCGACATCACCCACAGCCCAGGCTCGACCTCGCTGCGGTCGCCCACGGCCCTCCGTAGGCCAAGTAACACGAGAAGGAACAACAGCACAGAGACGGCCACGGACGGAACGCTCAGCCGTGCATGGTCGAAGCTGCCGATGTGAGCAAGCAAGATTCCGAGCGGACCGACCTGCACCTCGGGGTGATCGGCATAAAGATGCAGGCCACGAGCTGAAGTCAACGCATGATACGCATAGCCGAAGACACCAGCGTCAACATGATCGCCGCCACGGGTGAACGCGGATGCGAAGAAGACAGCGAGGCTCGGTACGAGCCACACCCACCGGCGAAGCAGGTCCTTCGACCGCGCCGGGAAGGTCGGCGCCGCCATGTCAGCCGTTGATGTGCTTGTAGATGTCGAAGATCGGCATGTAGAGCGCGATGATCATGCCTCCGATTAGTGCTCCGATGAACACGATCATCAGGGGCTCGATGAGTGCGGTCAGCGCTTCCGTCGTCGCCTCGACCTCTTGGTCGTAAAAGTCGGACACCTTGTGCAGCATGGTGTCCAACGCCCCGGTGTCCTCACCGACCGACATCATCTGCACGATCATCGGCGGGAAGACGGAGTGATTGGCCAATGGTCCGGTCAACGACTCACCGCGCCGGACGTTGTCTTGCACATCGCGGATCGCCTTGGACAGCACGATGTTCCCGGTCGTATCGGCGACGATGTCCAGCGCCTGCAAGATCGGCACACCGGAGTGCATCATCGTCCCCAGGTTACGGGCGAAGCGGCCGAGCGCCACCTTCTGGAACAACGGCCCGAACACCGGAAGCTTGAGCTTCAGTGGGTCGACGAAGTTCCGAAAGCCTTCCTTATGCTTATTCTTCTGGATCGCGACATAGGCGACGATGACAAGAATCAAGAAGACAGGGAAGCCGACTTTGAGGATGTGCGAGCAGGTGACCAGGAACTGCGTCGGTGCAGGTAATTTCGCACCGAGCGTCTTGAACATGTTGGAGAACGTCGGAACGATGAACAGCAGCATGCCGATGACGGCAAGGATCGCGAACACGAACACGACGACCGGGTAGGTCATCGCCGACTTGATCTTGCCCCGCAGATGAACCTCGGCCTCCATGTTCTCGGCGACCTGAAGCAGCGCCGAGTCGAGGAAGCCGCCGACCTCGCCCGCTTTCGTCATGTTGATCATGAGGGCGGGGAAGATCTTCGGGTGTTTCGCGAGCGAGGTGGAGAGCGCGTTTCCGGTCTCGACGTCGTTGCGAACCTCGCTCAGGACACCGGCCAGCACCTTGTTCTCGGTCTGCTGAGAAAGGATGACCAGCGCCCGCAGGAGCGAGAGCCCGGAGTTGATCATCGTCGCGAACTGCCGCGACATGACTGCCAGGTCCTTGAGCTTCACCTTGTTGCCGAAGCCCGGGATGCTGATTTCCTTCTTCAGACCCGCATTGGCCTGCTCGATCGAGACGGGCGCGTAGCCCATCTGCTTGAGCCGGACCGCTACGGTCGCCGAGGATTCCCCGTCGAGGGTGCCGGAGATCAGCCGGCCGGAACGATCCCGGACCGAGTAGTTGTACGTCGCAACTGCCGTCGCCATCGGTTACTCCTCAGGCCCGTCCGGTGAGGCGGTTGAAATCCTCGACGTGGTGGCATTTCTCGAGGCCGGTCTCGTAGGTGATGCGGCCGGCCTTCACCAGGTCGGCGAGGTGCTGGTCCATCGTGGACATGCCGTACTTGGCACCGGCTTGCAACGCCGAGTAAATCTGGTGCGTCTTTCCCTCCCGGATCAGGTTGCGGATCGCGGGCGTCGCCATCAGAACCTCGGTCGCGACGACCCGGCCCTTGCCGTCCGTCGTCGGGCACAACGTCTGACACACGATGCCCTGCAACGCACCGGCGAGTTGGACGCGGATCTGCTGCTGCTGATGCGGCGGGAACACGTCGATGACACGGTCGATCGTCTGCGCGGCGTCCTGGGTGTGCAAGGTGGCGAAAACCAGGTGACCGGTCTCGGCCGCGGTCAGCGCAACCGAGATCGTCTCCAGGTCACGCATCTCACCGACGAGGATGATGTCCGGGTCCTGCCGCAGCACGTGCTTGAGGGCGTTCTGGAACGAGTGGGTGTCCTCCCCGACCTCGCGCTGGTTGACGAGGCAGGAGCGGTGTTCGTGCAGGAATTCGATCGGGTCTTCGACGGTCATGATGTGGTCGTGCCGCGAACGGTTCGCCAGGTCGACGAGTGAGGCAAGCGTCGTCGACTTACCGGAACCGGTGGGGCCGGTGACGAGGACGAAACCACGCGGCAGCATGGCGAAGTTCGCCACCGCCGGCGAAACCCCGAGATCCTCGAGCCGCTTGATCTCGTAGGGGATCAACCGGAACGCGGCACCGACGTCGTCGCGCTGCCTGTAGAGGTTCACCCGGAAACGGGCACGACCGGGCAGCGCGTAGGCGAAGTCGAGTTCGAGGTTCTCCTCGAACTTCTCCCGCTGCTTCTGGGTGATGATCGCGTAGAGCATGGTCCGCAGCGACGCACCGTCGAGCTCGGGATATTCGTCCATCTGACGCAGCGCACCGTGCACCCGCAATGTCGGGCGCGCGTTCACCGTGAGGTGCAGGTCGGATGCGCCCCGGCGGATGACTTCTTCGAGCAGATCGGTGAGGGAGATGTTGTCGACGCCGAGCGGCTCGACGTTGACACCCATCCGGGCCTGGCCCTCGCCGGCGCCTTGTGGGGTGAACGCCAGCCCCGCCACCGGGATGGGTTCCGGCGCGAGGGCGGTGAGCGGCGCCTCGGCGGGCGCCTCCGGCAACATCGCGTAGGAGATCGAGGGTGGCAGGTCCGGGCGGCTGCCCTCGGCGGGCAGCAACCCGACCGTAGGTTCGTCCATCCCGGCCGGGTTGAACTGCGCGGGCGCGAACGGATTCGTCTCAAGCGTCGGCGGAAGGTGGGAACCGGGGTTGCGTACGGGCAGGCCCGATTCGGTCGCCGGTTCATCCTGCTTCGACGCCCAGTTCGGGTCGAGCGGAGCGAACTCGTTGCCTTCCACCGATACCTCCTTCGCGGCGCGCATGACGCGGCCCTTTGGTTGAGGTTTCGGTTCCAGTCGAACGTGAGTTGAGCGCAACTGTCGTCGGCCGGGGACCTCAGGTTCCGGCCGCCCGCGGCCGAGAGAACACAGGTGTCCACCGCCACCGCTCCGGTGTCCTTCGGTGAGCGTAGAGGCGCGGTCGCGATCCGCGAGATCCGCGGTCCCCGCTGGGCGCTTCCACTCGGCTGGGTCGTCACCCGCTTCCTCATGTTCGCGCTTGTCACGAGCCCGAACGCGATCAACCGGCTGCTCCCCGACCTGGCGGCGGACGGCGACGTCGACGTCTATTACCGCGCCTATCGAGGGATTCACGCGGGGCATCTGCCGTACGTCAACTTCAGGTACGAGTACCCGCCCGGAACGCTGCTGACGCTGATCCCGCTCCCCCGGGGGCTTACGTTCGACTCGTTCTTACTGGTGTGGCAGCTCCAGATGATCGCCTTCGACGCATTGATCTTCTGGGCCATCTTGAGGCTTGGACGAGTCGCCGGCGCCCGGACTCCCGCGATTCGCGCCGCCGCCTGGGCGTGGATCATCGGCGGAATCGTCCTGACCGGCCTTCCACTCGTACGCAACGATCTGATCGCCTGTTGCGCCGTGGCATGGGCCTTCGTGTTCTTCTACGAACGCAAACTCTGGTGGGCAGGGGCCTTGTTCGGCCTCGGGGCCGTGACCAAGCTGTGGCCGGTACTGATCTTGCTGGTTCTTCTTGCGGGCCTTCGCCGGGATCGGGTAAAGCTCGCGGCAGGCAGCCTCGTGCCGGTCGCGATCACCGGAGTCGCCCTGACGGCGACCGGCACGCTCGGGGCCTGCCTCGAGTACCTGAAGAACTACCACGGCCACCGACCGCTGGAGATCGAGTCGTTGTTCGTGCGCCCGATCCAGCTCGCTGCGGTGTTAGGCGGCCATCGAGCGCCAATCGACACATCGTATGGATCGATCAACCTAGCCGGGTATCACGAACTCGTCGTAGTCTCCAGCCTGGCGACGGTCCTGATCACCGCTGGGGTTCTGATCCTCGTCTTCGTTCGACGTGGCACGGGGGCGTCCCGAAACGCGCTCGTCGTGGCGTCCGTGTGCATGGTCGCCGCGTCGCTCGCAACGGCAAAAGTCTTTTCGCCCCAGTACATCCTGTGGCTTTTGGTCGTTGCTTGTTGCGCCGGGGCCACCGGTGCGTTGCCACGCGGTTGGCTCTGGCTCGCGGTCGCCGCGACCGCATTGACCGGGGCGGAATACCCGCTGTGGTTCTCCGAATTGATCCAGTGCAAGGCGTCCGCCCTGGCCGTCCTCACCGCACGAGACGTCACGGTCGTCGCCCTGGCGATCGGCAGCGGGATCGTGGCACTCCGCCTCTTGCGCACCGGCACGCCAAAGTCGCTCCGGTTTGTTGCTTCCTAGTGCTACGCTGTCGCACATGGAGATCGGAGTACGTGATCTACGAAATCGAACCGGTCAGGTCATCGACGCCGTCCGGGCGGGTGAGCGGGTGATCCTCACCGTCCACGGCGAGGCGATCGCCGACATCGTCCCCCATGCCCAGCGGTCCCGCTGGGTCCCAGGAGATCTCCTGCGTCGCGGACTGGCAGAGCAGGCCGCCGACCCGGGTCTGCGTTATGACCTCGATGTGCTCGCCGGGCAGACGTTGGGTGAGCTTTGATCGACCCTGCCGGGCTTCTCGACACCTCGGTGTTCATTGCTCGTGAGGTGGACCGACCGCTCGGGGAGCTGCCCGACCGGGTGACGGTATCGGTCGTAACCATCGGCGAGCTCGAAGTGGGGGTGCTGAGCGCTCAAGATGACACGTCACGCGCCCGCCGAGCGGGCACGCTGGCACTGGCACGGAGGGTGGATCCGGTGCCGATAAGCGAGCCGGTCATGTCCGCATGGGCTCGTCTCGTTGTGGACTGCCGGAAAGCCGGCATCCAGCGAACAGTGAAGCTGACCGACGCCCTGATCGCGGCCACCGCCATCGACCTCGGGTTGCCGGTGGTGACCCAAGACGACGACTACGACCAGATGGCGAGAGCCCACCCCCCGCTACAGGTCCGCAAGGTGTGAGCCGACTCCATGCTCGAATGGGTAGGCCGAGCAGGCAGCCCTTGCCCGGAAACCCACGATGCTTGCGTGAGCGAGGCCCGGCCCGCAACCCCCGTCAAGACGACGGCGTCACGTCATGCCGTCTAGACGACGACGCGCAGGATCTCCTCCAGCGACGTCGACCCGGCGAGGACCTTGTTCAGGCCGTCCTTGCGCAACGTCACCATGCCTTCGCTGATCGCGGCCCGGGTGATCTCCTCCCCGGACGCCCGCTGCACGGCGAGTCGTTCGATCTGCTCACTCACCACCATGACCTCCTGCAGCGCGAGGCGGCCGCGGTAGCCGGTCTTCGCGCACGCCGAACACCCGACGGCCCGGTGCAGGGTCGGGATGGGATCGCCTGGGCGCCAGTCGAATCCGGCCGACGTCAGGGCTTCCGGTTCCGGCTGGTAGGCCTCCGCGCACTTCGAGCACAGGCGCCTGGCGAGCCGCTGGGCGAGCACGCAGTCGAGCGACGATCCGACGAGGAACGGTTCGATGCCCATCTCGATCAACCGGGACACCGCGGACGGCGCGTCGTTGGTGTGCAGGGTCGTCAGTACGAGGTGACCGGTCAGGGAGGCCTCGATCGCGATCTGCGCGGTCTCGTGGTCCCGGACCTCACCGATCAGCACCACGTCCGGGTCGGATCGCAGGATCGAACGCAGCGCGCTGGCAAAATTCAGCCCGGCCTTGTTGTTGACCTGGACCTGGTTGATCCCGGCCAGCCGGTACTCGACCGGATCCTCGACGGTGATGACGTTCTTCTCCGGCGTCGAGACGATGTTCAGCGTCGCGTACAGCGTCGTCGACTTTCCCGAACCGGTCGGCCCGGTCACCAGGATCATCCCGTACGGCTTGCCGAAGCTTCGCGCGTAACGCTCGTACGCGGCCTCGTGGAAACCGAGGTCGGCGAGCGTGAGCATCGCCGTCGAGTTGTCGAGGATGCGCATGACGACCTTCTCGCCCCACACGGTCGGCAGCGTCGCCACCCGCAGGTCGATCTTCTTGCCGTCGATGTTGACCGACAGCCGTCCGTCTTGCGGAACCCGCCGTTCGGCGATGTTCATGTCGGCCATGATCTTGAGCCGGCTGATCACGCCCGACTGCAGCGTCCGCGGCGAGCGCATCACCTCGTGCAGCACGCCGTCGATGCGGTAGCGCACCCGCAGGTCGCGTTCGGTGGGCTCCAGGTGGATGTCGGAGGCGCGGTCCTGCACCGCCTGGGTGATGAGCAGGTTCACGAACTTGACGATCGGGGCGTCGTCGACGGCCTCCCGGGCGTTCGCAAGGTCGACGGCGTCGCTGACCTCGCTCTCCAGCGTGGCGGTGAGGTCGTCCAGGTCGGAATCGACCCGGTGCAACCGGTTGATCGCGGCGACGATGTCGGCGCGGGTCCCGATGACCGGCTTGACGTCCCGCCCGGTGATGCTGCGGATGTCGTCGAGCGCGACGATGTTCGCCGGGTCGGCCATCGCGACGACGATCCGGCCGTCCTCGTAGCCGATGCCCAGGGCGGTGTACCGCCGCGCCACCGCGCTCGGGAACGCGGCGACCGCGGACCCGTCGACCGGGTAGTCGGCCAGGTCGACGAACGGCATGCCGATCTGGGCGGCGAGCGCGGCGACGAGTTGGGATTCGGTGACCATGCCCAGGTCGACGAGGACCCGGCCCAGGCTGCGGCCCAGGCGGGCCCGCTCGGCCGACGCCTGGTCGAGTTGGTCCAGCGTCAGCAAGCCACCCTCGACGAGGATGTCTCCCAACTGCTTCATCTAGGAAGCGTCGGCACCGCTCGACCGCCGCTTGACGTGGCGGAAGCGTGAACGCTCAGGTCCGCCGCCGGGCAAGCTCCGACTCGCCCGCCCGGCGCATGGCGTCGACCGGTGCCGGGCGGCCCGTCATCAGTTCGACCTGACGCACGGCCTGCCCGACGAGCACGTCGAGTCCGCCGACGACCGGTTGGCCGTGAGCTGACGCCGACCGGGCCAGCGCGGTGGGCCACGGGTCGTAGACCACGTCGACGAGTGGGCCGCGGACCTCGATGCCGACCCCGGCGGGACCCGGCAGCGTGCTGACCACCGGAGTACCCGCGCTGCCCGACATCTCGGTCAGCGGCGCCACCTCGGCGGCCAGGCCCCGCTCGCGGGCCAACCCGAGGACGCCGGCGGCCCGGCCGACGTCCCGCACGTACACGGTCAGTTCGGTGGTGCCGGCGCGGGCGAGCGCCTCGACGGCTGCCCGGGCAGTGCCTCCCGCGCCGAGCAACGCGACCCGAAGCAACGACACGCCGCTGCCGGCGAGCGCGGCCAGCGCGGCGGCCACACCGTCGACGTCGGTGTTGTGACCCACCAGCCGCCCACCGTCGAACACGATCGTGTTGATCGCGCCGAGGTTCGTCCGTACCTCGTCGCACCGGCCGACCGCGGCCGTCTTCAGCGGCATCGTCAGCGACAACCCGGCCCAGTCACCCTCGGCCCGCAGCCGGCGTAGGAGCGGCTCGAGGCCCGCCTCGTCGCAGAGCAGCGCGTCGTAGGTCCAGTTCGCCAGGCCCAGCGCCCGGTACGCGGCGCGGTGCAGGGTGGGCGACAGCGAATGCTCGATCGGAGACCCCAGGATCGCCGCGCGGACCCGGGATGCGGCGCTCACTTGCAGCCGCCCTCCGCTTGGCACTGCCTCTTGAGGTTGTTGAACTCGGCTTCGGTGTTGACGAATTGGGTACCCGACTTCAACGTGACGAAGTACAGCCAGGGCCCGTCCGCCGGATTCAACGCCGCCTTCAACGTCGCTTCCCCGGGAGAGTCGTACGGTCCGGGCGGGAACCCGGTGTGCGTGTAGGTGTTGTACGGGCTCGCCGGATCGTTGCCGGCATAGTTCTTGGTGAACTCGCTGCCCAGCGGCATACCGATCTTCAACCGGTTGTAGAAGACGCGAGCGACCTTCGCGGCGTCCTGCGGGCCGGCGCTCTCCCGCTCGATGATCGAGGCGATCGTGACGACCTGCAGTGGCGTGTAGCCCAGCGCCCGCGCGCCGTTCACCAGGTCCACGTCGGTCGCGGCGGTGCCGAACCGCTGCACCATCGCCTGCAGCACGTCGGTCGCGGTCGTGTCCGGGTTCACCTGGTACGTCGCCGGGAACAGGAAGCCTTCCACGCTGCCGTTCGCGTACGCGGGAAGCCCGAGCGAGGCGGGGGCCGCTGCGGCCGCCTGCAGGTCCGCCAGCGCGATCTTGCTGTGGTTCGCGATGATCGGCAGCACGTTCTTGATCGACGTGCCTTCCGGGATCGTGAACTTGCTCTGCACCAGCGCCGACGGCGTGAGGATCAGCGACAGCGCGGACGAACCCGACATCTCCTTGCGCAGCTGGTAGAAGCCGGGCTGGATCGACGCGGCCCGTTTGTCGACCTTCGCCGCGTTCAGGAACGCCCCGGTGCTCTTCACCACCCCGGCCTTGGCCAACGTGTTCCCGATCGCGGTCGTGGTGTCCCCCGCTTTGACCTCGACGACGACCTGACCGGCTCCGGTCCCCGAGTAGTCCGGCGTGCCGCCGCCCTTCAGCCGGTGACCGACGGCGATACCACCGATCACCAGCAGGACGACGATCGGCACGGTCACGACGAGGAGCAGCAACGCGCGGCCCCGCTTCGTCAGCCGGGTCCGGCTCTGGTGCCGCTCGCGGCGAAGTTCAGTGGGCAGCATCCAGGACTCCTTGCAAGAGCGCGACCGCGGCGGCCTGGTCGACGACCGCGCGGCGCTGGCGACCTGCGACGCCCGCTTCGAACAGAGCGCGCTCCCCGACGACCGTGGTCAACCGCTCGTCGACGAGATCGACCGGGACGGGTGCGACCAGCGGTTGCAGCGCGGCGGCGTACGAGCGGGCCATCGCCACCGACGGGCCCTCGCGGCCGGCGAGTGTCCGCGGCAGGCCGACCACGACCCGCACCGCCTCCCGATCGGCGACGATGTCGACGACCGCCTGCACATCCGCCGCCGGGACGGTAGCCACCGGCGAGGCCAGGATCCGGCCCGGATCGCTCGCCGCGACGCCCACCCGCACCTTTCCCACGTCCACCGCGACGACGACGCCACGCTCGGACACGGCCGCCGGCGAATCGGAAGCCTCCCGGTGCCCAGCGAACCCCCGTCCGGTGGCGCTCACGCGGTCAGGAGCTCGCGGACCGCGGCCGCGGCACGGTCCAGTGCGGCCGGGAGCCCGTCCGGGTTCGGGCCCCCTCCTTGAGCGACGTCGTCGCGGCCCCCGCCGCCTCCCCCGACCAACGGGGACAGCTCCTTGATCAGTGCTCCCGCCTTCAGCCCGGCGGCCCGAGCGCCGTCGGTGGTCGCCGCGACGAGCGCGACCCGGCCGCTCGACGCGGCGCCCAGGACGACCACCGCAGGCCGTCCGTCTCCCAGCCGGCTGCGCACGTCGAGCGCCAATGTGCGCAGGTCGTCGGCAGCTGTTCCGTCGGGCGCCTTCGCGGCGACGAACGAGGTGCCGTCGATGTCGATCGCCGCATCCGCCAGCGCCCCTGCCCCGGCGAGCACCGCCTCCGCTCGCTGCGCCGCCAACGTCCGTTCGAGTTCGCGAACCCGCGCGGCCAGCGCGGCGACCCGCTCCGGGATCGCGTCCGGGGTGACGTTCAACGTCTCCGCGAGCGCCGCCAAAATCACCTTGTCCCGGGCGGCCTTCTCCATCGCCGCCAGGCCGACCAGCGCCTCGATCCGGCGGACGCCGGATCCGATGCTGGCCTCGCCGGTGATCGACACCGAGCCGATCTGCGACGCGTGCTCCACGTGCGTGCCGCCGCACAGCTCGCGGGACCAGCCGTCGCCGATCTCGACGACCCGGACCTCTTCGCCGTACTTCTCCCCGAACAGCGCCATCGCCCCGTACTCGCGGGCCTCCGGCAACGACATGTGCAGCACCCGTACGCCGTAGTCGTGCCGCAGCAGCCGCGCGGTGATGTCCTCGATCTGGCCCAGCTGCTCGGCGGACAGCGCGGATGACCACGAGAAGTCCAACCGCATCCGGCCCGGTGTGTTGTACGAACCGGCCTGCACGGCGTTCGGCCCGAGCACCCGGCGCAGCGCCTCGTGGATGACGTGCGTGGCCGAGTGCGACTGCTCCGCACCGCGCCGCCAGTCCGGATCGACCTGGCCGAGCACCGGAAGGTCGAGCCGGAGCTCGCCCTCGGCGACCCGCACGGTGTGCACGGCCAGCCCGCCGGCGACCGGCTGGACGTCGAGCACCTCGCCGCGCCCGCCGTCGAACGCGAACGACCCCTGGTCGGCGGACTGGCCGCCCGATTCGGCGTAGAACGGCGTCCGTTCGACGACGACCTCGACGACGTCACCCTCGCCGGCGCCGGGCACCGGCTTCCCGTCCCGGATGAGGCCCCGGACGACCGATTCGGTGTCGAGTTCGGTGAATCCGGTGAACACGCTGGGCCCGACCCGGTCCAGCACGTCGCGGTAGACGCTCAGGTCGGCGCTGCCGGATTTCTTCGCCGCGGCGTCGGCCTTGGCCCGTTGCCGCTGCTCGGCCATGAGCGCGCGGAAACCGTCCTCGTCGACGGTCAGCCCTTCCTCGGCGGCCATCTCCAGGGTCAGGTCGATCGGGAAGCCGTACGTGTCGTGCAACGCGAACGCCCGGTCACCGGGCAGCAACCGTCCGCCGGCGGCTTTCGTCTCGCGAACCGCGGTGTCGAAGATCGCGGTGCCGCTCTTGAGCGTTTCGAGGAACGTCCGCTCCTCGTGGTAGGCGACGTGCGAGATGCGCTCGAAGTCGTGAACGAGCTCTGGGTACGAGCCGCCCATCGCGTCCCGCGCCACCGGTAGCAGTTGCGGCAGCCCCGGCTCGCCGAGCCCGAGCAGCCGCAACGCCCGGACGGTGCGGCGCAGGATGCGGCGCAGCACGTAACCCCGGCCCTCGTTCGAGGGGTTGACGCCGTCGCCGATGATCATGAGCGCGCTGCGGACGTGGTCCGCGATCACCCGCAGCCGGACGTCGGCCTCCTCCCCGGCGCCGTAGGCGTGACCGGTGATCTCGCCGGCCCGGTCGAGGATCGGACGAACCTGGTCGATCTCGTAGAGGTTGCCGGCGTCCTGCAGCAATGTCGAGAGCCGTTCCAGGCCCAGGCCGGTGTCGATGTTGCGCCGCGGCAGCTCGCCGACGATCTCGAAATCGCCCTTGCCGGTCCCCGGCCCACGGACGTTCTGCATGAAGACGAGGTTCCAGATCTCGACGAACCGCTCCCCGTCGACCGCGGGGCCACCGTCCCGGCCGTAGGCGGGACCGCGGTCGTAGTTGATCTCGCTGCACGGCCCGCAGGGGCCGGGAACGCCCATCGACCAGAAGTTGTGCGCCATGCCGAGACGCTGGATGCGCTCGGTCGGCACGCCGACCTTGCGGTTCCAGATGTCGGCGGCCTCGTCGTCGTCGAGGTAGACGGTGATCCAGAGGCGGTCTTCGGCCAGACCGTAACCACCGTCGGACTGCGAACGTGTCAGCAGGTCCCAGGCATGGGTTATCGCGCCCTCTTTGAAGTAGTCGCCGAAGGAGAAGTTGCCACACATCTGGAAGAAACTCGCGTGCCGCCGGGTCCGCCCGACCTCCTCGATGTCGAGGGTGCGCACGCACTTCTGCACGCTGGTCGCCCGCGGCCACGGGGGCGGCTGCTCGCCCAGGAAGTAGGGCTTGAACGGCACCATCCCGGCGTTGACCAGCAACAACGTCGGGTCGGGTGAGATCAGGCTGGCCGACGGCACGACCGCGTGGTCGCGCTCGGAGAAATGGGCGAGGAAGCGTCGCCGGATCTCGTCGGTGCGCATCAGAACACTTTCTCAGAGGTCAGCACGACGCACCCGCGTCAGTCCCGACCGGCGGCACCGTGGCTACCGCCATCGGGAACGTCGGACGGATCGTCGAGCCCGAACGACGCGCGGAGCTCGTCCTCCCGGTCGGCCGCCACGTCACGGACGTCCGCCCAGAATTCGCGCGCCTCGCGCCACGCCTTGCCGATCACGTTCGTCGGAGCGAGTTCGGCCGCGCTGCGCCGCAGCTGGCGGGCGGCCGCCACCCCGCCGGCGGCGCCGAACGCGACCCAGAACAGCCGTCTCACCGACCGGCCTGCCCGATCTTCCGGGCCTTCGCGGACCGGCGGGCTTCGCGCTCGGCCTGCTTCGCCCGACGCTCGGAGGCGTCCGTGTCCCGCTTGCCCACCGCGCGGCGCACCGCGTACGAGAAGGCCGCGACCTTCACCAACGGGCCGCCCAGAGTGGCGCTGAAGGCCGTGACGAGCGCGCGCGCGTTGGTGGAGATCTCGGCCGCGTTCGTGGTCAACGTCTCGGCGTTGGCCAGGTTCGTGTTCACGTGCTCGACCGTGGTGTGCGTCTCCTGCAACAACGGCGCGATCTGCTTGATCACCACCTCGGTCTGGATGGAGGTGAGCAACGTCCCGACCCTCATCAGGACGAAGACGATGGTCGCGAGGACCAGTAACGCGAACGCGATCGCGGCGATCAGCCCGGCGACATCTCCAGCACTCATGCGCGAACCCTACCGATCGGGGCCGGTCTCCGGCTCGGACGAATCGCGCAGGAGCGCCCGGAGCCGGCTCACCCGGTCGACCAGCAGCGCCTCCGCCCCGCGGTCCGTCGGCTGGTAGTAGTCCTTCCCGACGACGGCGTCGGGCGCGTATTGCTGGGCGACGACGTGTCCCGGGAAGTCGTGCGCGTACCGATACCCACGGCCGTGTTCGAGGCGCCGTGCACCCGCGTAGTGGGCGTCCCGCAGGTGCGGCGGGACCGCCCCGGCCAGTCCGGCCGCGACGTCCGCACTGGCCGCGTCGATCCCCATGATCACCGCGTTGCTCTTCGGGGCCAGCGCCAGGTGGATGGTCGCCTGGGCGAGCGCGAGCCGGGCCTCGGGCAGCCCGACCAGCTCCAGCGTCTGGGCAGCGGCGACGGCGGCGGTCAACGATGTCGGATCGGCCAGTCCGATGTCCTCGCTGGCCAGGATCATCAGCCGGCGCGCGACGAAACGGGGGTCCTCGCCGGCGGTCAGCATGCGGGCCAGGTAGTGCAGCGCGGCGTCGACGTCCGAGCCCCGGACGGACTTGATGAACGCGCTGACGACGTCGTAGTGCTGGTCGCCGTCCCGGTCGTAGCGGACCGCCGCCCGGTCGACGGCCTGTTCCAGCGTCGTCAGGTCCAGCTCGGCAGCTCCGGCCGCCGTCGCCGCGCCCGCCCCGGCTTCCAACGCCGTGAGCGCGCGCCGGGCGTCGCCACCGGCGATCCGCAGCAGGTGCGCCCGGGCCGGCGCGGACAGCCCGATCGCACCCGCCAGTCCTCGTTCGTCGGACAACGCGCGGTCGACGAGCGAACTGACGTCCTCGTCGGTCAGCGGTTGCAGCGTGAGCAGCAGCGACCGGGACAGCAACGGCGACACCACCGAGAAGTACGGGTTCTCGGTGGTCGCCGCGACGAGCGTCACCCAGCGGTTCTCCACCGCGGGCAGCAACGCGTCTTGCTGCGTCTTGGAGAACCGATGTACCTCGTCGACGAACAGCACCGTCTGCGCGCCGGTGAGGCCCAGCGACTGCCGGGCGTCGTCGATCACCGCGCGGACGTCTTTCACCCCGGCGGTGACCGCGGACAGTTCGCGGAACCGGCGTCCGGTGGCGTGCGCGACGAGCGTCGCCAGCGTGGTCTTTCCGGTACCCGGCGGCCCCCACAGGATCAGGCTGCTGGTGCCGTCGCCCTCGACGAGCCGGCGCAAAGGCGACCCCGGCCCGAGTAGGTGCTGCTGTCCCACCACCTCGTCGAGTGTCCGCGGGCGCATCCGCACGGCCAGCGGCGCGATCGACGCCTCGGCCGCACGGACACCCTCGTCGAACAGGCTGGGTTCGGAACTCACCCTCACAGTGTGCCGTCGGGGTTCACCGTCGCCAGCCCGGGGCATGCGCAAGCGGTCAGGTCCAGCCGGCCAGGTCCACCCGGAACCCGTCGTCCACGATCAACGCGGTCAGCAGCTCGTCGAACTCGCCGACGGTGCCCACGGCCCGCGCGACCAGCGGCGTCGCCGAGAAGAACGCGAGGTTCGCGCTGGACGCCGGCGTCGTTCGCGACCGGTAGACGACACCGTGCAGGCGCGGGCCGTACCACGCCACGAGTCGGGCGCAGAGCACCCGCGACGCTCGCAGCACCCGCGGATCCCGGCCGGTCGAGATCTCGTCGTCGAGTCCGAGCGCGTCGAGCACCGATTCGGTCCGCAGGTCGAGTACCCGGACCCGCCCGGTGAGCCGGACGACCTGGGTGTCCCACTCGCCGGCGTGGATCACCCGCCGGGCGTCGGCGCACCGCTCCCGAAACGCCCCGCGCAACGTTCGCGCCGCGTGCCGAACCCGGGCCGTTCCCGGATCCGGATCGAACTGCCCGCGCAGCGTGGGATACGGCTGCCAACGCCAGGCGTCGGGCGGGTCGACGTCCAGGCGCCACCAGGCGACGTCCAGGCTCGACAACCGCAGACCGGCGGGTGGTCGATCCGGCAGGTCGTCGACGGACAGCGCCATTCAGCGCCGCCTCGGCGCTAATGCTGCCACGTGCCGATGTCACCCAGCCACGCCTGCAGTTCGTCCCACGATCCGGATCGCCAGAGGTCGAGCAACGTCCGACCCCCGAGTTCGGAGTGCGGCATGCGAAGCGCGTCGTCGACGGCCCGCGCGTCGCCCAACCCGGCCTCTCGGAGCAGCCGTAGGAGCCGATCGAGGTCGGCGGCGAGACCGTCCGCGCCGAACTGCCAAGCCGGGTAGAACACGGCGTGACCGACCCGGCCCCCGAGCAACGTGCCCCGGGCTCGACGCTGCGCGACCGCCTGCCGGCTGCGCACACCCAGGTGTTCCGCGACCTGCTCGGCGCTCCACGACCGGGCGACGAAGTCGCGCTGAGCCCGCTGCACGCGGGTGCGGTTGATCTGCAACGCGACCGCACGCAACGCCGGGTCGGGCCGACCGGACGGGTCCTCGTCCGGCGACGCCTCCCCGGCGAGCAACCGGAGCACCGGCAGGACGGTTTCAGGTTCGCTCTCGGCTCGCGCGGCGATCCGGCGGAGCATCGATCGGGTGCTCACCATTCGGACAACCCCCTGTCAACGCTGTCAACGTACTTCGACATCCAGGGCGGCGTCAACGTTGTCAACGCTTGCCCGATTCTCCAGGACACTCTGCGGGAGGGCACGAGACGTTCGGCGAGGGACCATGAACATGGCCACAACGGCGCCCGCACAGGTGAGGATCGCGCACACCAGCAGCATCGTGTCCATCCCGTGGGTGAACGCCGACCGCACCGAGTGCAGCAGATGATCGTCGCCGAGGCGATGCGCGACCTGCACGCCGCTCCCGACACTGTCGAGGGTGGACTCCCTGGCCGGCTGGGGCAGACCGGCCAGGTCGACGCCGCCCCGGTATCCCGAGCTGAGCACCGCACCGAGCACCGCGACGCCGACCGCGGCGCCGACCTGTCGCAGCGACTGGACCAGCCCCGAACCCGCGCCCGAGCGTTCCGTCGACAGCGCGCTCATCGCCGCGTTCAGCGATCCGGGGAGTCCCAGTCCCACCCCGGTCGCGACCATCGTCATCCAGGTCGCGATCACCAGGTAGCCGGTCCCCGGCTGGGTCGCCACGCCCAGTGCCAGGCCGGCGGTACTGATGGCGAACCCGAGCGCGATCGTCCCGCGGGTCCCGATGCGCCGAGCGGACGTGGTCACGAACCGGGTCCCGATCGTCGTGCCGAGAATCATCGGTAGCAGCCGCAGGCCGGTGCCGAGCGGGTCGTAGCCGCCGACGGCCTGCAGGAACTGCGGAACGGCGAACAGCAGGCCGAAGACCGCGAAGTTGTACAACGTCGCCGTGACCGTGCCGGCGCAAAAGCTCCGGTTCCGGAACAGCCCCAGGTCGATCAACGGGAACGCGACCCGCACCTCCCACCACGCGAAGAGCACCAGCAGGGCGGCGCCGAGGAGGATCGGGAGCCACGTCCACGCATCCGACCATCCACGCTGGCCGGATGAGATGAAGCCGTACGTCACGCCGACCAGTCCGGCGGCGGAGAGCAGGACACCCGGGATGTCGACCGGACCCGCCTGGGAGCTACGGCTTTCCGGAACGAGCAGCGCGACCCCGACCATGCCGATCGCGACGAACGGGACGTTGATGAGGAAGACCGATCCCCACCAGAAGTGGGCGAGCAACGCGCCGCCGACGACCGGCCCGAGTGCAGCGCCGACCGTGCCGAGCGCCACCCACATCGCCATCACCCGAAACCGTTCCTCGCGGTCCGAGAACAGCACGGGGATTATCGACAACGACAGCGGCAGCGAGAAGGCGGCCGCCAGACCGAGCACCACCCGGGCGCCGATCAACGTGCCGGCCGATCCGGCGAACGCGCAGGCGGCGGAGGAGGCACCGAACAGGAATAGCGCTGCCAGCAGGAGCCGCCTCCGACCGAACCGGTCGCCCAGACCACCGGCCGGCACGATGAACGCCGCCATCACCAGCATGTACGCGGTGGTAAACCACTGCAGGTCCGCGGTGGACGCGTTCAGCGACGTCGCGAGGGTCGGAGCGGCGACGCTGAGGATGGTGTTGTCGAGGCCGACCGTCAGTACCGCGATGGCGAGCGCACCGAACGCCCACCACCTGGCACGCTGCCCTACTGCGGGCATTCCGGCCCCTTCCTGGGCTGTCTCCTCGCCTACGTGGCGACCTATCTATGGGCGACCGGCGCCGTTACGCCGACGGCACCGCCGGTTTGGCGTCGACCCCCGCCTCCCGGCGCTGCGCCACGGTGATCGGGGTGGGCGCGCCGGTCAGCGGGTCGTAACCGCCACCGGTCTTCGGGAACGCGATCACCTCGCGGAGCGACTCGGCACCGGCCAGCCACATGCAGATCCGGTCCCAGCCGAACGCGATCCCGCCGTGCGGGGGCGGTCCGAAGGCGAACGCGTCGAGCAGGAAGCCGAACTTCTCGCGGGCCTCGTCCTCGCCGATGCCCAGCACCTCGAAGACCTTGCGCTGCATGTCCGCCCGATGGATACGGATGGAGCCACCACCGATCTCGGTGCCGTTGCAGACGATGTCGTACGCATACGCGAGCGCCTCACCCGGCGCGGCGCCGAACTTCTCCCGCCATTCCGCGTTGGGCGAGGTGAACGGATGGTGCAGCGCGCTCCAGCCGCCTTCGCCGTCCGGCTCGAACATCGGCGCGTCGACGATCCAGCAGAACTTCCACTGGTCGGGGTCGGCGAGACCGCCGCGCGCGCCGATCTCCACCCGCGCCGCGCCCAGCAGCTGCTGGGTGGCAGACCGTTCCCCCGCGCCGAAGAACACGCAGTCCCCCGACGCCGCCCCCACCGCTTCGGCCAGGCCGGCCCGTTCCGCATCCGACAGGTTCTTGGCGACAGGGCCGCCCAGTTCCCCGTCCTCCTGCACCAAGACGTATGCCAACCCGCGCGCACCCCGAGCCTTCGCCCAGTCCTGCCAGCCGTCGAGTTCCTTGCGGGTCTGCGAGGCGCCACCTGGCATGACGACCGCGCCGACGTACGGCGCCTGGAACACCCGGAACGACGTGTCAGCGAAGAAGGTCGTCAGCTCGGTCAACTCCACGCCGTAGCGCAGGTCGGGCTTGTCGCTGCCGTAGCGATTCATCGCGTCCGCGTACGTCAGATGCGGCACCTCGCCGATCTCGTATCCGGCGATGCCCTTCCACAGCGCCCGGACGACCGACTCGCCCAGCTCGATGACGTCGGCCTGCTCGACGAAGCTCATCTCGATGTCGAGCTGGGTGAACTCCGGCTGCCGGTCGGCCCGGAAGTCCTCGTCCCGGTAGCACCGCGCGATCTGGTAATACCGCTCCATCCCGCCGACCATCAGCAACTGCTTGAACAGCTGCGGCGACTGCGGCAACGCGTACCAGGAACCGGGCTTGAGCCGGACCGGGACGAGGAAGTCGCGGGCACCTTCCGGCGTGGACCGGGTCAACGTCGGCGTCTCCACCTCGACGAAACCCCTGTCCGCCAGCAGGTTTCGCGCGATCCGGTTCACCTCGGAACGCATCCGTAGCGCGCGAGCCGGGCCGCTGCGTCGCAGGTCGAGATAGCGGTAGCGCAGCCGGATCTCGTCACCGACCTCGAGGTGGTCATCCAGCTGGAACGGCAGCGGAGCGGCGGTCGACAGGACCTCGACGACGTCAGCCGTCACCTCGATCGCACCGGTCGGCAGGTCCGGGTTCTCGTTGCCTTCGGGCCGGGGGCCGACGGTCCCGACGACGCGGATGCAGAACTCGGCCCGCAGATCGCCGGCGACGTCCAGATCCCGGATCACGACCTGCGCGATCCCCGAGGCGTCCCGCAGATCGACGAACGCGACGCCACCGTGGTCACGCCGGTGGGCGACCCAGCCGGCAAGCGTGACGGTCTCGCCGGAATGCTGAGCGCGCAGCGTTCCGGCTTCGTGCGTGCGGATCACAGGGCTGCCTTTCGGTCGTCTTCTGCTGTGTCTCGGGCGGAACCGCGAAGCCGGCCGAGCAGATCCCCGGCGAGCCGATCCAGCGGCATGGCCACCTGCTCGCCGCTGGCCATGTCCTTGCACTGCGCCGCCCCGGCGTCCAGGTCCCGGTCGCCCAGCACCACCGTGAACCGGGCGCCGGACCGGTCGGCGCCGCGCATCGCGCCCTTCAACCCTCGATCACCGTATGCGACGTCGGCGGCGATGCCGGCCGAGCGCAGCTCGGCGACCAGCGGCACGACCCGGCGCCGGGCGGCCGTGCCCAGCGGGACGACGTAGACCTCGCACCGGGTCGGGTCGGCGACCTCCAGCCCTTCGGCCTCCAACGCCAGCACGGTCCGGTCGACGCCGATCGCCCAGCCGACGCTCGGCAGCGGCGGCCCGCCGAGCGACTCCGACAGCCCGTCGTACCGACCCCCACCGCCGAGGGCGGACTGGGAGCCGAGCCCGTCGTGCACGAATTCGAACGTGGTCCGGGTGTAGTAGTCCAGGCCACGAACCAGTCGCGGGTCGTCGACGTAGTCGACGCCGAGGTCGTCGAGATACGTCCTGACGGCGTCGTGGTGGGCACGGCAGTCGTCGCACAGGTGATCGACGATCAACGGCGCGTCGACCAATTGGGCGCGGACCTCGGCGCGCTTGTCGTCGAGGACACGCAGCGGGTTGATCTCCGCCCGTCGCCGCGTCTCGTCGTCGAGGTCGAGCCCCGCCAGGAAGTCCACCAGCGCAGCCCGGTAGAGCGGACGGCAAGTACTGTCGCCCAGCGAGTTCAGCAGCAGCCGGGTGCGGCCCAGCCCGAGACCGCGCAGACCGCTGTCCGCCAGCCAGATCAGCTCGGCGTCCAACGCCGGGTCGTCCGAACCGAGTGCCTCGGCGCCGACCTGGACGAAGTGCCGGTAGCGACCACGCTGCATCCGCTCGTAGCGGTAGTACGAGCCGGAGTACCAGAGCTTGACCGGCAGCTGGCCCTGCGCGAGGCCCGCTTCGAGCGCCGCGCGGACGACCGGGGCGGTGCCTTCGGGCCGCAGCGTGATCGAGCGGCCACCCTTGTCGTCGAAGGTGTACATCTCCTTGCTGACGACGTCAGTGGACTCGCCGACGCCCCGGACGAACACCGCGGTGTCCTCGAAGGCGGGCGTCTCCACGTACCCGTACCCGGCCCGGCGGGGTAACGCCGCGAGCGACTCGCGGACGGCGAGGTGCGTCGCGCTGGCCGGCGGGATCAGGTCGTAGGTTCCTTTGGGCGCCCGGAACGTGCTCACAGTCCGCGCCCCTTGGGCGCGTCCAGCGGGCCTGATCCGCGCTGCGTCATCGCCTCGTACAAGTACGGGTTCGTCGCGCGTTCCCGCCCGATCGTCGTCGCCGGGCCGTGTCCGGAAAGCACCAACGTCTCGTCGGGCAGCGGCAGGATCACCCTTGCCAGCGAGTCGAGCATCTGCGCGTACGAGCCGCCGGGCAGGTCGGTCCGACCGATGGACCCGGCGAACAGCACGTCGCCGGCGAACAGCACCGGCTCGTCGTCCGGGCCGCCGTCGACGCTGCCGAAGGTCACCGAACCCTCGGTGTGCCCGGGCGCCAGCGTCACGGTCAGGTCCAGACCGGCGAGCTCGAGCCGCCCGTTGTCGGGCAGCTCGCGCACGTCGTCGGGTTCGCCGATCGGCATGTCCGCGATCATCGACCGGAACGCGGACGAGAGGCCGAGCATCGGGTCGGCCAGCCGCGCCCGATCCGCCGGGTGGATGTACGCCGGGATGTCCCGGGCGCCGCAGACCGGCACGACGGACCAGGTGTGGTCGAGGTGCCCGTGGGTGAGCAGGACCGCCCCCGGCGTCAGCCGATGGGTGTCGAAGATCTCGTCGAGCTGACCGACCGCATCCTGTCCGGGATCGATGACCAGGCAGCGCTCCCCCGGACCGGTCGCGGCGACGTAGCAGTTCGTCCCGAACGACCCGGCCGGAAACCCGACGAGGAGCACGACGTTCCTTTCTCTCACCCAAGCGCGACGCCCATCCCGGGATCTGAACCGACGGAGGCGGACCTGAGGCTACCGGCGCACGACTTCACCCGCGAATATCCAGTCCCTTCTCAGCCGCGTCTGCCACACTTCGCGGCCGGAACGCGGCACGGCCGGGACGACCAGGAGGGGCACTTCGGTGGCGACAAGCAGGCGAGCACGCGAACTCGAACGGCAGCGGCTGATCCGGCAGGCCCAACGACGAGGCCGAAGGGCCGAACGGCAACGCCGTATCGCACTGATCACCGGCGTCGTCGTGGTCCTCGCGGTGATCGGCACGACGGTCGGCCTGGTCGTCGCGGGCTCCGGTGGCTCTTCGAAGGTCGCGGCCGGCTCACCCTCCCCGTCAGCATCCCCTTCCCCGTCGGCGACGCCGACCGGAACCCCGGTCTGCGACTACGTCGCGGCTCCGGGCGACAACACCGGTGGCAAGAACCCGGGCCAGCCGCCGGATGAGAAAGCCACCGGCGCGCACACCGCCACGCTGAACGTGACCCAGGGCACCCTCACCGGGACGGTGAAGATCGCGTTGAGTCAGAACGCCCCGTGCACCGTCAACTCCTTCCAATGGCTGGCGTCGAAGAAGTTCTTCGACGGGACGGCTTGCCACCGGGAGACCGCCACCGCGGGGCTTTCGGTCCTGCAGTGCGGCGATCCCACCGGCAGCGGCAGCGGGGGACCGGGCTACACGATCCCGGACGAGAACCTGACCGGGGCGACCTACAAGGCGGGGACCGTGGCGATGGCGAACACCGGGGCGCCGCACACCGGCGGCAGCCAGTTTTTCATCGTCTACAAGGACTCCCAGCTGCCCGCGTCCTACACCCCGTTCGGCACGGTCAGCGCAGGGATGGGCGTGCTGAACAAGATCGCCGCCGTCGGCGAGGACGACGCGAACGGCACCGGCGACGGAGCACCGAAAGTGCCGGTGACGATCACCTCGTTCACCACCGAATAGGGTTTCCTGGGCGTAAAGGTCACCGGGGCGCCTCGCCCACGGCCATCCGCGGTCGGACCTGGCGGGCCCGATGCCGGGCCGTCCTGGAGGCGCGGACAGGAGGTTCTGGTGAAGGCGGCGGTCTACTACGGGCGAGAGGACATCCGGGTCGAAGACGTTCCCGAACCCGTCGTCCGGCCGGGGACGGTGAAGGTAGCCGTCTCCTGGTGTGGAATCTGCGGTTCGGACCTGCACGAATTCGAGTCGGGACCGGCGTTCGCCCCGCGTCCGGGGGCTCCGCATCCGCTCACCGGAGAAACGTTGCCGATCATCCTCGGCCACGAGTTCGCCGGCCATGTCGTCGAGATCGGCGAGAGTGTGCACGGCTTCGCCGTCGGCGACCGCGTCAGCGTCGAGCCCTTGCTCTACTGCGGTGCGTGCAACGAATGCCGTCGTGGCGACAAACATCTCTGCCGCAAACGCGGCGCGCACGGTGTGTCGGGCGGTGGCGGCGGCATGTCGGAGCGAACGGTTGTCCCCGCGCATATGTTGCACAAGCTACCCGACGGGATGAGCGACGAGATGGGCGCGCTGATCGAGCCGCTGGCCGTCGGATTCCATGCCGTGCGCTCGAGCGGGTTCGTGCCCGGCGACACGGCGTTGGTCACCGGCGCCGGTCCCATCGGGTTGGCGGCCTTGCTCGCCTTGCGGGCCTCCGGCGCCCGGACGCTGATCGTCAGCGAGATCTCCGCTGCCCGGCAGGAGTTCGCCCGCCGGCAAGGCGCGTTCGTCGTCGACCCGACGACCGACGACGTACGGGCGCGGGTTGCCGAGCTCACCGGCAAGGTCGGTGTCGATTTCGCGTTCGAAGCCGCCGGCGTCCCGCCGAGCCTTGCCACCGCGATCAGCGCGACGCGACCCGCCGGGACGGTCGTGAACCTGGCGGTCTGGAAGACGTCGATCGAGCTCGATCCGAACAAGGTCTTCCTGTCCGAGCAGCGTCTGACCGGCAGCAGCTGCTACTGCGGGCAGGACTTCCCGGCGGTGATCGCGATGGTTGCGGACGGACGTATCGCCGCCGAGGACCTCGTGACTGCTCACGTCGAGCTCGCGGACGTCGTCACCGGAGGCTTCGAAGAATTGCTTGCCCATCGTGACGAGCACGTGAAGATTCTCGTCGGGCCCGGCACGTCCTAGGTGCCGGCGAGCCGCGCCACGACCGGAGCGAAGTCCTCGAACGCGTAGACCGGAACGGTGACATAGGAGATCCCGTAGCGCTCCCGACGTTCTCGCAACACGTCGCAGACGACGTCGACCGAACCGAGGAGCGCATGCGGGTTGTCGACCAGGTCCTCTTCGCCGACCTCGAATCGACGTGCCAAGTCCGCTATGCCCGACGAACGACGCCCGATGTTGACGAAGAACGCACTCAACTCGATCTCGAGCTCGTCGAAGCGCTCACCGGCACCTTCGCGGACCCACTCGAGTTGCCGCGTCGTGGCGTCGGCGTCGCACGAGGCCAACGTCGCCGCGCTCAACCGTCCAGGCCCGTTGTCGAAGTTCAGGCTCACGATGTCGGCGAGTCGCCCGGCCGTCCGCAGAACTTTCGGCCGGCCCCCGCCGATCATGATCGGCGGATGCGGTGACTGTGACGGAACAGGCCGGCCCGCGAAGCCGTGAACCTGGAAATGCTCGCCGTCGAACCGGAATTCGTCGCCGCTCCAATGGGCTTTGATCACCTCGGCGGCCTCGGCCAGTCGGGCGATCCGGATACCGGAAGGATCGAACCGCTTACCGAGCGCCTCGAATTCCGCGGTGGTCCAGCCGGCTCCCAACCCGACCTCCACCCGGCCGTCCGTCAACAGGTCGAGGGTCGCCATCTCCTTCGCGAGGACGACCGGGTGGTGCATTTCGACATTGAAGACGCGACACCCGACCCGAAGTCGGAAGGTGGCCGCCGCTGCCATCGCCATCGCGCTGATCGGGGCCAGCTCGGTCGGCCGATGCTTCGACACCTCCGCCACCTGGCCAGGACCGTAGTAGTGGTCGGCGCCGAACAGTGTCGAATAGCCGAGTGCCTCGACCCGGCGAGCGGTGTGCGCCCACGCCTGCCCCGACCCGGGATCGTCGAATGCTTGCACGGCGAACCTGAAGCTCCTCCTGGTCCCCACCGGCCCGACTCCAGCCTCCGAGACGATCGCCACCGTCCGCCCCCCACGGGCCGCAGCTGCTTCGAGCAACGCCCGACGGTACACCGGGATCACGCCGGCGAGCTCGAACCGCCCGAAGGAGGTCGCGGAGTGGGCGCGCCGAACTCGGGGCGGTCAGTTCTTGGCTGTCGTCAGCCGGTAGACGTCGTAGACGCTCTCGAGGTTGCGAACCGCGGTCAGGAGCGAGTTCAAGTGCTCCGGGCCGCCCATCTCGAAGGTGAACCGGGACACCGCGACCCGGTCCCGTGACGTGGTGACCGCCGCGGACAGGATGTTGACGTGGTGGTCGGACAGCACCCGGGTGACGTCCGAGAGCAACCGGGACCGGTCGAGCGCCTCGACCTGGATGTTGACCAGGAACACCGACTGCGCCGAGGGTGCCCACTCGACCTCGACGACCCGCTCGTCGCCCGGCTGCTTGCCCGCGACGTTCGCGCAGTCCGTCCGGTGCACCGACACACCGTGCCCGCGGGTGACGAAACCGAGGATCGGGTCGTTCGGGACGGGCGTGCAACATCGCGCGAGCTTCACCCACACGTCGGACGCGCCCTTGACCATCACGCCCGGGTCGTTGCCGACCAGCCGCGACGGCCGGGACTGGGTGGGCAACGCCGTCTCGGCGAGGTCCTCGACCGCTCCCTCCGGGCCGCCGAGCTGCGCCACGACCCGTTCGACGACGTGCTGCGAGGAGAACCTGTTCTCGCCGATCGCCGCGTAGAGCGCGGTGACGTCGTCCAACGACAGGTCACGGGCGACGGTGGCGAGGGTGTCGCCGGCGAGGATCCGCTGCAGCGGAAGGCCGGCTTTGCGGATCGCCCGGGCGAGCGACGCCTTGCCGCCCTCGATCGCGTCCTCACGACGTTCCTTCGCGAACCACTGCCGGATCTTGTTCTTCGCCCGCGCGCTGACCGCGAAGGTGAGCCAGTCCCGGCTCGGGCCGGCGCCCTCCGCCTTGGTCGTGAAGATCTCGACGGCGTCGCCGTTCTGCAGCTCGGTATCCAGCGGGACCAGCCGACCACCGACCCGGGCGCCGACGCAGTGATGGCCCACCTCGGTGTGCACCGCGTACGCGAAATCGATCGGCGTGGCGCCCCTGGGCAGCGAGATGACGTCGCCTTTCGGGGTGAAGACGAAGACCTCCGCCGCATGCAGGTCGAACCGGAGCGTGTCGAGGAACTCGGCCGGATCCGAGGTCTCCCGCTGCCATTCGATGATCTGGCGAAGCCAGGTCATGTCCTGACCACCCGGCGGGGCGTCCTTCGGGCTTTCCTTGCCCGCGTTCTCCTTGTAGCGCCAGTGGGCGGCGATCCCGTACTCGGCCAGCTTGTGCATCTGCGACGAACGGATCTGCAACTCGACCGGCTTGCCGCCGGGGCCGATCACGGTCGTGTGCAGCGACTGGTACATGTTGTACTTGGGCATCGCGATGTAGTCCTTGAACCGCCCGGGGACCGGGTTCCACACCGCGTGCAGGGTGCCCAGCGCCGCGTAGCAGTCGCGCAGCGAGTCGACGACGATCCGGATGCCGACCAGGTCGTAGATGTCGGCGAAGTCGCGGCCTCGGACGATCATCTTCTGGTAGATCGAGTAGTAGTGCTTCGGCCGGCCGGTGACCGTCGCCTTGATCTTCGCGTTCGCCAGTTGCGCCTCGACCTGCTTCACCAGGTCCGCCAGCAGCGTGTCGCGGGCGGGTGCCCGCTCGGCGACCAGCCGGACGATCTCGTCGTACCGCTTCGGGTAGAGCGTGGCGAACGACAGGTCCTCGAGCTCCCACTTGATCGTGTTCATCCCGAGTCGGTGGGCCAGCGGCGCCAGGATCTCCAGCGTCTCGCGCGCGATGCGCTCCTGCTTGTGATCGGGCAGCCACCGCAACGTCCGCATGTTGTGCAGCCGGTCGGCCAGTTTGACGACGAGCACCCGCGGGTCGCGCGCCATCGCGACGACCATCTTGCGGACCGTCTCGGACTGCGCGGATTCGCCGTAACGAACCTTGTCCAGCTTCGTCACCCCGTCGACGACGAGGGCCACCAGGTCACCGAACTCGGAACGGATGCCGACCAGGTCGACGTCGGTGTCCTCGACGGTGTCGTGCAGCAACGCCGCGCACAGGGTCGGAATGTCCATGCCGAGATCGGCGAGGATCTGCGCGACCGCGAGGGGGTGGGTGATGTAGGGATCTCCGCTGCGCCGCAGCTGGCCCCGGTGCGCCTGTTCGGCGATCTCGTACGCCCGCTGCACCAACCGGGTCTCGGCCTTGGGGTGGTGCTTGCGGACCGCAGTGAGGATCGGTTCCAGCACCGGGGGCGTTCCGCCGCGCGCGGCGCCGATCCGGGCGAGCCGCGCGCGGACCCGGCGCGACGGGTCGGGGTGCGGGCCGCCCGCCGGCTCCGGCGAGGTGGGGGGCTCAGGTAGACGTTTGCCGGGAGGGCCCGCGAAGCCCGCCGTACGCGCGACGTCGGTTTCGGCGGTCATCGTTCTCCCGGGGCTGTGAGTTCGTACCTACCACGGTAACAGCGGCCGCCTGGAGAACCATCCGTTCGAGGCGTTCGGCGAGCGGCGGCGCCCAACCGGGGAGCGGTCAGGGAGTGACGATCAACGAGGACACGTCGACACCGGAGAGGTGGGACCGGCCGGCGAGGAATCCGAGTTCGAGCAGGAATGCGAATCCGACCACCGCTCCCCCCGCCCGGCGGATCAGCGAGGCCGCGGCTGACGCCGTTCCGCCGGTGGCGAGCACGTCGTCGACCAGCAGGACCGGCCCGCCGGTGGGGAACGCGTCCGCGTGAACCGCCAGCGTGGCCTCGCCGTACTCGAGGTCGTAGGACTGCTCCAACACCGCGCGGGGAAGCTTCCCGGCCTTCCGGACCGGGATGAACGGAACCCCGAGAGCCAGCGCGGCGGGCGCCCCGAGCAGGAAACCACGGGATTCGACGCCCACCACCGTGCCGGCGCCGTCACCGAGCCCGGCAGCCCGCCCGACCCGGGCGAACCACTCGGTGACCTGCGCGAACACGCTGGGATCGGCGAACAGCGGTGTCAGGTCCTTGAACAGGATCCCGGGGTTCGGGAAGTCGGTGACGTCGACGATCCGGGCCGCGGCGGTGGCCGCGAGCTCCTCGTCCACCCGGTCGGCCGGATCGGACGGCGGGCTCATCGGCGCCGCTTCGAGCGAGAACCCCCCCGACGGGGCCGGTTGCGACCACGCGGATCCTGCCGAACCATGGGAGACCCGGGCACCCGGGTCGGCGGCGGGGGGTCGGTGAACGGCCCGTCGCCCGGCGGAGCGCCGAGGGCAGCGGGTTCCGCGGCGCCGTGATCGTCGACGCCGGTCCGCTCCAGCACGGCGGTGCCGCCACGGTTCGGTCCCGCCGCGACGGCCCCGGCGCTGGTCCCGCCCGCCCGGGCCTTGTTCTTGGCGAGGAAAGCGACCCGCTTCTGGAGCTCGATCATGTCCGGCTCACGTTCCCGCAGCTGCGCAAGCAGCGGGGTCGCGACGAAGATCGACGAATAGGTGCCGGCCGCGAGGCCGACCAGCTGCGCGAGCGCGAGCTCCTTGAGCGTGCCGGCGCCGAGCAGGCCCGCGCCGACGAACAGCAGGGCGGCGACCGGCAGGAGCGCGATGATCGACGTGTTGATCGAGCGCATCAGCGTCTGGTTCACCGCCCGGTTCGCGGCGGACGAGTACGTCTCGGTACTTCGTGGACCGATCTTCGCGGTGTTCTCCCGAACCGTGTCGAAGACGACGACGGTGTCGTAGAGGGAGAAACCGAGGATCGTCAGCACCGCGATCACCGTGTTGGGGGTGACCTCGAAACCGACCAGGGCGTAGACCCCGGCCGTGATCACCAGGTCGTGCAGCAAGGCGACGATCGCGGCGATCGCCATCTTGCCCTCGAACCGCATGGCGATGTAGACCACGACGAGAACCAGGAACACGACCAGACCCTGGACGGCCTTCGTGGTGATCGACGAACCCCAGGACGCCCCCACGCTTTCGGGGTTCAACTGGTCGGGCGAGAGCTCGAATTCCTTCGCCAGCGCGTTGGTCACCTTCGTGACCTGGTCCTTGGCCGGGTCGGCGTTCTGCTCCAGCGGCTTGGTCTGAACCTTGATCTGGTCCTCACCGATCTTGGTCACGACCGGGTCTTCTACGCCCTGCTCGGCCAGCACCCGCTTCGCGTCGGCGATCGTGTGCGTCCCCGCCTTGAACTGGAACGCGTCGCCACCGCGGAAGTCGATGCCGAAGTTGAAGCCTCGGACGATCATCGCGACGACGCCGACCGCGATGATGACGGCCGAGACCGCATACCAGAGCTTGCGGCGTCCGACGAAGTTGATCGAAGCCTCGCCGGTGTAGAGCCGATGCGCGAGCCCCATCTCAGGCCTCCCCGCCCTGCGCCGGCCGGGCCTGCGCCGTCGTCGTCGGGCCGGCTGGCCGGATCGTGGTCAGCCCGCTCGCCTTGCTGGTCGAGAACAGCCTGTAGCGGATCAGCAGCGTCATCAACGGCTTGGTGAACAGCAGCACCACGACCACGTCGAGCAGCGTCGACAGACCGAGCGTGAAGGCGAACCCGCGGACCGATCCGATCGAGACGACGTAGAGCACCGCGGCAGCGAGGAACGACACGGTGTCTGCCGAAAAGATCGTGCGGCGAGCGCGGACCCAGCCGTACTCGACCGCCTGGCGCGGCGATCTGCCCTCGTGTATCTCGTCTTTCAGACGTTCGAAGAACACCACGAACGAGTCCGCGGTGATGCCGATCGAGACGATCAACCCGGCGATGCCGGCGAGCGTCAGGGTGAAGTTGATCGCGTGACCCAGCAGCGTCACGCAGGCGTAGACCAGGGCGGCGGAGATCGCGAGCGACGCGACGGTGACCAGGCCGAGTGCGCGGTAGTACAGGAAGACGTAGATCAGCACGAGCCCGAGTCCGATCGCGCCGGCGACCAGCCCGGCGTGCAGCGAGCTACTGCCGAGTGTCGCGGACACCGTCTCGACGTTCGACTGGGTGAACGGAACCGGGAGTGCGCCGTACTTCAGGACGTTGCCGAGGTCCTTGGCTTCCTGCTCGGAAAAACCGGACCCGGCACCACCGGAGATCTCGACGTTCTTGCCCAGCACACCGTTGGTCGACGGCGCGGACTGCACGACGCCGTCGAGGGTGATCGCGAGCGGCTCCTGGTTGTTGTTGAACAGCCGGGTCGAGACGGTCTGCACCTTGCTGATCGCGCTGTTCTTGAACGTCAGCTCGACGACCCAAGCCCCGGTCGTCACACCTTGGCTGTTCGTCTGCAGGGTGCCGCTGGCGGTCTCGACGTCGGTGCCGACCAGAGCCGCCGGTTTGAGGAAGTACTTCACCGTGCCGGTCCGATCGCAGGCGACGACGAAGTGATGCGGGTCGTCGTCGATGACCGGCGGCCGACCGCCGTTCTTGCTGCAGTCGAGGTCGTCGAAGGCCTGCTGCTCGGCAGCGGTCGGCGCGGTTTCGTCGGCCTCCTTCGCGTCCGGAGCTGCCGTGGTGCTCGGCGTCGGAGTCACACCGGCGCTCCCGCCCGGAGACGGGGTCGGTGTGGGGGTGGGCGTCGGTGTGGGGGTCGGGTCGGCTGCGTGAAGTCCTTGGGCGTCGACGCGCCCCAACCCGGAGGTGGTCGGCGTCGAACTCGCGGCCGGCCCGGGCGCGGTCCCACT